>ENA-UOIY01000062-UOIY01000062.1-human-gut-metagenome-genome-assembly--contig:-P114-NODE-62-length-171399-cov-10.775353_pt1 | contig 171399 bp, 163 predicted proteins | sample MGYA00242335_ERZ723882 | MGnify/ENA metagenome assembly ERZ723882 | reverse complement strand
CCGCACTTTTTATTCTAAAGCAAAAGGAGTTTTTTTGTCTCCCTCATCGCCAAAGACTCTTTTGAACCACGCGTCTAACGCGTGGTTTTCGGGTATACAAAAATGATGGCACGGCGTCAGAAACGCCGTGCCATCCTCTTGCTTGATACATCATGTATCTCGCATCTGTGGCTATCCACTTAAAGAGCAGAACACGGCGTAACCTGTGCGGTCACGCCTCCCAGTGGCTTGATACATGATGGATTATCCACAACCGATATTGCTCAACGGCACGAATACCAGAAATGCGATATCCGTCATTATAGCAGCATAGCGGGTATCCGGCTTTTCTTCTTACTGCAGACGTTTGCCGCGGTTTTCGGTTGCCTTGCTTACAAAAAAAGTCCACCGTAATTCAATCAAAAATTACGGTGGACTTTTGGTGGAGACGAAGAGATTCGAACTCTCGACCTCTCGGATGCGAACCGAACGCTCTCCCAGCTGAGCTACGCCCCCACAGCGCGAATGTGATTATAACACATATTTTCGATTTGTAAAGCACTTTTTTCAAAAAATAGATCACACTTGTAAATAGATACAATATGTGGTAAAATAAATTGTTAAAGAATACACTTTCTATTATGACCAACCCTTGCCGCCTTGCGGCAAATCCACGAAAAGGGGGAAACTCTCTTGTCGATCCTCAGTGCGGCGTTTCTCGGCTTCATTCAGGGCGTGGCGGAATTTCTGCCGATCTCCAGCTCCGGCCATCTTGCGGTGCTCCAGAACATTTTTAACATGCAGACGGCGGAGGAAGGGCACATGTTCTTTGATGTGCTGCTGCATCTCGGCACGCTGATCTCCATCATCGTCGTTTACTGGAAGGATATCGTTTATATCGTCTCTGATACCGTCGGTCTGCTCCGCTCGTCGCATGAGACGTTCCCGGAACAGCGCACGGAGCGCTCCGGCGCGCGACTGCTGCTGATGCTCGTTTTCGGCACGCTGCCGCTGTTCATCATTCTTCCGTTCCATGATTCTCTGGAGCAGCTCTATTATAAGACCGGCTTTATCGGCGCTGCCTTCCTCCTCAACGGCTGCCTCCTGTATGTTTCTGACCGGATCGTTCCGGGAAAGGGAAATGAGCGTACCATGCGTATTCGCGACGCTATTCTGATCGGCTGCGCGCAGGCAGTCGCCACCATTCCCGGTATTTCCCGCTCCGGCAGCACCATCACCGCCGGCATCGCCACCGGGCAGTCCCGCCCCTTTGCGATGAAGTATTCGCTGCTCATGAGCATTCCCGCCGTGCTCGGCGCAAATCTTCTTTCGCTCATCAAGGCGCTCAAGGCGGGGGTGGACTGGTCCAACTTCCCGGCATATCTCGTCGGCATGATCGTTTCGATCGTTGTCGGTTACTTCAGCATCATCCTTTTGCAGCGGCTGCTGAAAAAAGGAAAATTCGGTAATTTTGCCTATTACATGTGGGGCATCGGCGCGTTCACGCTCATCGCCTCGCTTTTCTGAGGAGAACGTTATGGCGCAATCGAAATCCGCGTCCGGAGCAAAAAAGAATACTTCCGCCAAAGCCAGAGCCAAAAAGCCGATCCGCCGCGAGGTCGGCTCGGTTGTGTGTCTGGCGCTTGGCCTCTTTACGCTGATCGGCTATTTTGTCAAAGACTATTGGCTGATCGACTGGCTGTGCCTGTATGTCTTTAAGGGGCTTTTCGGCTGGGGCTTTCTTCTTGTGCCGCCGTGCTTCCTGTGGGCGGCGGTCATCCTCGGCTTTCACCGCGGCCGCCCCGTGGCCGGACGGATCGTTGCTCTGTCGTTTATTCCGCTCCTCTTCGGCGCTGCGGTGCATCTGCTGGCATGCAAGGTCGATTACGGATTTGACTGGCTTTCGATCCGAAGCCTGTATTACGGCGGCATGAATCTGGAGACCGGCGGCGTCGTTTCGGGGCTGCTGTCTATTTTCCTGGAGCGGGCCGTGAGCGTATACGGCGCGCTGCCGGTGTTCATCATCGCGCTTTTCAGCGTTGTGTGTGTTGCGGCAAAAATATCCCTGCGCCAGACGGTGGAGGATATGAAGAGCCGCCCGCGCGCGGAGTATGAACCCATGCCGGAACCTGTCCCGGAAAAGCCCCGGACGAAACGGGAGCGCGGCACACAGCGCGAGCGTGCGCAGGAGCTTCCCGCTCCGGAGATATTCTCTGTCCCGGAACCGTCGAGTGCCCCGGTACAGCCGCAGGAGGAGCCCTCCGGCGGCATATTCTCCCGCCGCCGGAAAAAGGCGGCGATCGATATCCCCATCGAGGACGAACCCCTGCCGGAAGAGCCGATCCCGGATATGCCGCAGGGCATTCTCTATCAGGGGCAGCCGGACATGGCGGCGGTGGCGGACTGCATCCGCCGCGGCGAGGAAAAGCGTGCCAAGACCCGCCGAACGGCCGAAAAGGAACCATTCATCGAGAATGCGGCTCCGGTCGAAGAAGAGCCGTTCATCGAGGATGTTTCCCCCGCCGAAGAGCTTTCCATGGAGGACGGCTCCGCCGAGATCGGCATCGAAACCGTGCGCGAGCCGGTGCCGTTCGTAAAGCCGGAGAAGCTCCGCCGCGAGGACGTAGATGCTGCCGCCGACGAGATCGCGCAGACGATCGAGGAAACGGAGCAGGCGCCGGAATATCAGTACCCGCCCGTAACGCTCCTCCGCGCCGGGGACGGCATCACGTCTGACGGCAGGGAAGAGGTAACGCTCAACCGCGAACGGCTGGAAACAACGCTCCATAGCTTCGGCATCGGCGCTTCGGTGACGGAGATCACCCGCGGGCCGACGGTCACGCGCTACGATCTCGAGCTCGAAGCCGGCGTAAAGCTCAATAAGCTCACCAATCTTGCCGGTGATCTGGCGCTCTCGCTCGGCGTTGTCAGCGTGCGCATCGCCCCGATCCCCGACAAGATCTCCACGGTCGGCGTCGAGGTGCCGAACAAGATCGTCAGCACCGTGTACCTGCGCGACATTATCGATTCCCCGGCCTTCCAGAACGCTGCCTCCAAGCTCAGTTTTGCCATCGGTAAGGACATCGGCGGAAACTGCATCGTCGGCAACATTGCCAAGCTCCCGCATATGCTCATCGCCGGTACGACCGGCAGCGGCAAGAGCGTGTGCATGAACAGCCTCATTCTCTCGCTGCTTTATAAAGCGACGCCGGACGAGGTGCGTCTCATTATGATTGACCCCAAAATGGTCGAGCTCGGCATTTATAACGGCATCCCGCACCTGTACATCCCGGTTGTTACCGACCCGAAAAAAGCGGCGGGCTCGCTGCAATGGGCGGTTGTCGAAATGATGAAGCGTTACCGGCTCTTTTCGGAGATCGGCGTGCGCGATCTCAAGGGCTATAATAACTATAAGACCAAGATCGGCGAGCCGACGATGCCGAACGTTGTCATCGTCATCGACGAGCTGGCCGACCTTATGATGACTGCCGCCAAGGAGGTCGAAGAGAGCATCTGCCGCGTGGCGCAGATGGGCCGCGCCGCCGGTATGCATCTCATCATCGCCACGCAGCGTCCCTCCGCGGACGTCATCACCGGCCTCATGAAGGCCAACATTCCGAGCCGCATCGCGTTTGCCGTTTCGAGCTCGCTTGAATCGCGCATTATTCTCGATAACCCCGGCGCGGAAAAGCTCATCGGCATGGGTGACATGCTCTATGCTCCGCTCGGCTGCGGAAAGCCGCTGCGTGTGCAGGGCGCCTTTGTCTCCGACGAGGAACGCGAGCAGGTCATCGATTTCATCAAGCAGGGGACAACGCCGGAGTACGATGACGAGATCCTCCGCCATATCGAGAAGGCCGCGGCCGGAAAGGACGCGCCGGAGGATAAGGACGAGGGCAGCAATTCTGCGGCGCTGGACGACAATCCGTTCAGCGGCTGCGACGAGCTGCTGCCGCAGGCGGTGGACGTCATTCTCGATACGAAGCAGGCGTCCGTTTCCATGCTGCAGCGGCGGCTGAAGCTCGGCTATTCCCGCGCCGCGCGTCTCGTCGACCAAATGGAAGAGCTCGGCATCGTTGGGCCGTTTGAGGGCTCCAAGCCGCGTCAGCTTCTCATCACGCGCGAGCAATGGCAGGAGATGAGCATGTCCGGCCGTACGCCGATGGAGCAGCTCATTGAGGAGCAGAAGGACGATTTCTCTGCGGAGGAACCGCAGCTATGATCCTCTCGGACGGTGAAGTGCGCGCCATGAGCGCGCTGGCGCTCGCTCACATGGGCGACGCCGTGTATGAGATCCTTGCCCGGCGGGAGGTTTGCCGCTCCGGTAAGCTGACCGCCGGTGAACTGCACCGGCAGACCATCCGGTACGTATCCGCTCCCGCGCAGGCACGCGCGGCGGAAAAGATCCGCCCGTATCTGACGGGCGAGGAGGACGCCGTATACCGCCGCGGACGCAACGCCCACAGCCATGCCGCGCCCCGCGCCGCAACAGAGGCCGAATACCACGCCGCCTCCGGGCTTGAGGCGCTGTTCGGCTGGCTGTATCTCCGCGGACAAAACGAGCGGATCGAAGAACTCTTTTCCATTATTTTGGAGGAAAACGATGCCTCTGGACGCCATATTGCTGACGGCTCTGCGCCGTGAGCTGGAAAACTCCCTTCTGGGAGCAAAGATCGACAGGATCAGCATGCCCGAAAGGGATGTGCTGATCCTGTCCGTGCATTCCCGCGAGCAGGGGAGCCGCCGCGTGCTGCTCTCCGTCCGACCGGGCAGCGCGCGCATTTCGCTCACCGAGCAGACCATGGAAAACCCACCGCAGCCGCCGATGTTCTGCATGCTGCTGCGAAAATATCTGATCGGCGCGCGGATCACGGCGCTGGAACAGCCGCTCGGCGAGCGTCTGCTTATTCTGCGGCTCGACACCGTGGACGAACTGAACTGCCGAGGCGAGAAAACGCTCGTGCTTGAGCTCATGGGCAAGGGGCTCAATCTCCTGCTGCTCGACGGCGACGGGCATATATTGGACTGCATCCGCCGCGTGGATTATGAAGATCCCAACCGCCGCGCGCTTCTGCCGGGGCTTTTTTATACGCTGCCTCCGCAGCAGGAGAAGCCGTCGTTTTTCCGGACAGAGAGCGAGGAGTGCGAGCGTCTTCTCGCGCATGCCGACCGGACGCAGCCGCCGGACAAGTGGCTTCTCGACACGTTTGGCGGTCTTTCGCCGCTTCTTTGCCGCGAGCTCTCGCTCGGCGGCTGGGAAGGGCTTTCCACCGCGCTCGACGTGCTACGCGCGCGTATCGAGACCGGAGACTTTGCGCCGGTCATGATCTCCATTGACGGCATGCCGAAGGATTATACGTTCCAGCGGATATATCAGTACGGCGACCGTGCCGAGCTGACGGAGTTTTCGTCATTCAGCGAGCTTCTGGATACATTTTACCGCAAAAAGGATCAGCAGGAAAACCTGCGCCGCCGCAGCGCCGATCTTACGCGCACGGCGAAAACGGCGCGGGATCGTCTGCTGCGCAAGGTCGCAGCGCGCGAGCAGGAACTGCTCGAAACGGAGAAGCGCGAGGAGTACCGCCGCCGCGGTGATCTCATCACGGCGAATATGTACCGGCTGAAACGCGGCATGCGCTCCTTTGAGGCGCAGGATTACTATGAGCCGGACTGCCCGAGCGTCACCGTGCCGCTCGATGAGCGTAAAACGCCGCAGCAGAATGCAGCCTATAACTATAAGCTCTATAACAAAGCGAAAACCGCAAACCGGATGCTCACGGAGCTGATCGCCGCCGCACGCGAGGACGAGGCATATCTGGAGAGCGTACTTGACGAGCTTTCCCGCGCCGAGTGCGACCGCGACCTTGCCGATATCCGCCGTGAGCTGGTGAACGCCGGTTATATCAAGGAAAAGGCGCAGGGAAAGCGCCAGAAGCAGCCCGCGGCGCGCAAACCGCTGCGGTTCGTATCCGACAGCGGCACGGAGATCCTCGTCGGCCGCGGCAATGTGCAGAACGACGAGCTCACTCTCCATATGGCCCGCCGCACCGATCTCTGGCTTCATGTGCAGAAGCTCCCCGGCAGCCACGTGATCGTATCACAGGCAGAAGGGGAAGCAGACGAGCAAACGATTCGTCAGGCCGCGGCGCTTGCCGCGACATATTCGCAAGCGAAAAACGGAGGTAAGGTTGCCGTGGACTGCACGCAGGTGCGTTTCGTGAAAAAGCCCTCCGGTGCAAAGCCGGGGCGCGTGATATACACCGATTACAGGACGATCATCACTGCCGCGGACGAAGCGCTGGCCGAACGGCTGCGGAAAGACTGAAACGCTACAAGAAACGGCAGGGAAGACCCTGCCGTTTTAGTTAACCGCGCTCTTCGATAAGCTGAAGCGCTTTCAAAAGGAGCTCCGCGGCTTGACCGCGGGTGAGAGACGTTTCTGCCTCCATACCGAGAGGCAGAAGGCCGCATGCGGCAAGCTCCTGAATGGCCCGTGCCTCGGCGCTCTCTTCCACGCTTGTGGAGGAAAGCGGAGTGATGCGCAGCGCCTTTGAGAGCGTTTGGGCCGCGGAGCCGAGCGTTACTGGCGCATCCGCGTCGAAAACTCCCTCGCCAAAGGTCGGGATGGGACAGCCCTCAGACACAGCGGCGTCAACATACTGTTGTACCCACACAGGGGCGGCGGTAGCTTCGACTTCTGTGGAAACTGCCGTTTCCACCGGCTCAATGCCCGCGGTTTCCATGCACAGCGTTAGAAACTCGCCGCAGGAGATCATTTCCTCCGGCTCAAAGAGATACTGTCCGCAGACGCAGCGGCCGGTGAACAGCCCTTTTTCCGCGAGAACACATGCGGCATACTCGCAGGAGAGACCAGCGGTATCGGCGTACCCGGCGCCTTTTCCGGCTTTGCGGATCGTGATGACGACGGTGGCTTCCTGTGATACGTTGCCGTTCGGGTCGGAGGCGCAGTAGCCGAAATAATCGCGACCGCGCTTGCCGTCGGCGGGCGTGTAGACGAACTCACCGTCTTCCCCGAGCGTCAGCGTGCCCTTTCTCGGCTCGGTCGTGATACGGAAATGCACCTCTTCGCCCTCTGGATCGAACGCTTTGAGCCGCCCTCCGACGGATATGCCGCGGTAGGTCGTCAGCTCAAGATTTTCCGCGATGGGAGCACCATCTGCCGCCAGGGCCGTAAAAGAGCTTCCGAGCAACAGAAGACAGAGCATAAAAAGCAGAAGATAACGTGTTTTTCTCATGTTTTTCCCTCCGGTAAAGAAGTCATTTCCTATTCTGCCGGATTTCGGGAGGAATATGCAAAGACGGTCGGAAAAGCTGCGAAAAAATGCTTGCAAAACCGGACAGGATATGGTAATCTCTTATGGCGCGTGCCTTGGGCACGGCATATCAAGGCGGTCCGCTGCCGCAGTGCTTACGCGGTAAGAACGTCTCATGTAAAGGAAGGATCATCATGGATCTCATCAAAACTCTCACCGCGAACTACATGAAGCCGGAGCTTCCGCAGATGAACGTCGGCGATACCGTGCGTGTCACTCTGCGCGTCAAGGAAGGCTCCCGCGAGCGCACTCAGGTGTTCGAAGGCACCATCATTGCCAGAAAGCATGGCGGCATCAATGAAACCATCACCGTCCGCCGCATTTCCTATGGCGTCGGCTGCGAGAAGGTTTTCCCCGTGCATTCTCCCAGCATCGTCTCCGTGGAGACCATCCGGCGCGGCAAAGTCCGTCGGGCGAAGCTGTACTACCTGCGCGACCGCGTGGGCAAGGCTGCGAAGGTCAAGGGCCTCGTCAACTGAAGTCCGGACGCATAGAAAAGGACGCCTCATCGAGGCGTCCTTTTCTAATGCAGTCAATGAGTTTTTTCTTATTGCTGACAGTTGCAGAATGTAGTATAATGCCTGTAATTACAATATCGGAAGTGTGCTCTTTATGAATGAAACCTGGCCTGAGATCAAAAAGAGAAAACTGAAAGAACGCCGCGGCGAAACGTTTGATTGGATACAGTCGCTCGTGGTGGCACTGTTTGCCTGCGTTCTGATCTTCACGTTTCTCGTGCGTGTGATCGGCGTTGTCGGCACCTCCATGCTAAATACGCTGCATCCCGGCGACCGCATCCTTGTGTCCAATCTTTTCTATACGCCGAAGCGCGGGGATATTATTGTCCTTCGCAAGGAAAGCTTCAACAGCGAGCCGATCGTAAAGCGCGTGATCGCTACCGAGGGCGAAACGGTCACGATCGACTTTGAAGGCGGTATCGTGTACGTGGACGGCGAGGCGCTTGATGAGCCGTATACGCTCGAGCCGACGCATCGCCGCATTGACTTCGGAGACTCCGTCACCGTGCCGGAGGGGTGCCTTTTCGTCATGGGCGACAACCGCAACGGCTCGACCGACAGCCGCGATGACCGCATTGGGTGCGTGGATGAGCGGCTGGTCATTGGGCGGGCATTTTTCCTGCTCGTTCCGGGCGGCGATTCGCAGCACGGCGAGAGCCGCGATTGGAGCCGCATAGGAGTGATCGGCTGATGGCAAATGAAACGATAAACTGGTATCCCGGTCATATGAAAAAGGCGACCCGCATGATGGAGGACAGTCTCCGTCTTGTGGACGCCGTGGTGGAGCTGCGCGACGCGCGCATCCCCAATTCCAGCCGCAACCCGGATGTAGAACGTATTGTCGGCAGCAAGCCGCGGCTGATCGTGCTCAACCGTGCGGATCAGGCGGACGCCGCCGCAACGGCGCTTTGGAAAAAGGCGCTCACCGGCGAAGGAGCGCTCGCGCTGGAAATGGACTGCAAAAGCGGCCGCGGCGTGAACGTCTTTCCCGCAGCGGCGCGATCTCTCCTTAAGGAGAAGATCGAACGGGCCGAGGCAAAAGGACAGGTGGGCAAAGCCCTCCGCTTCATGGTTCTTGGCGTGCCGAACGTGGGCAAGTCGAGCTTTATCAACCGACTTGCCGGGCGAAAGGCTGCCGAAACGAGCGACCGTCCCGGTGTTACGCGCGGCAAGCAGTGGATCACGCTCAACGGCGGTATCCTCCTGCTGGATACGCCCGGCATCCTCTGGCCGAAGTTTGAGTCGCCCGAGGTGGGATATTCGCTTGCTTGGACAGGCGCGATCAACGACAACATTCTCGATGTGGAGCTCGTCGCCTGCCGGCTGCTTGAGCGGCTGCGCGAGCTTTATCCCGGCGCGATCGAAACCCGCTATAAATTCGCGCCTGATCCGGAAGCGCCCGGCTATGAGCTTCTTGAAGTTGCGGCGAGAAAGCGCGGCTTTCTTATCTCCGGCGGCGAAGTCAATACCGAGCGCATGGCGCACGTTCTTCTCGACGAATTCCGCGAGGGCAAGCTCGGCCGCATGACGCTGGAAAGGCCGTGACAATGGAGCGTCCCGAAATGGATATGTATGCCTACGAGCGATATCTCGCAGGCGAAAATACGCCGTTCTGCGGCGTGGACGAGGCCGGGCGCGGCCCGCTGGCCGGGCCGGTGTGCGCTGCGGCGGTCATTCTGCCGGAGAGGCTTGTGATACCAGGGCTGAACGACTCCAAAAAGCTCACGGCGAAAAAACGCGACGCGCTCTATGACGTTATCTGTGAGAGCGCCGTGGCGTTTGGCATCGCATTCGCCACGGTCGACGAGATCGAAGCGCTGAACATCAAGGGTGCAACCTATCTCGCGATGAACCGCGCCATCGCCGACATGGAGCCCGCGCCGGTGCTTGCGCTCGTAGACGGAAACGATAAAAACGAGCTCGATATCCCGGCAATCAAGATCGTGAAGGGCGACAGCCGCTGCGCCTCCATTGCGGCGGCGTCGGTGCTGGCCAAGGTCACGCGTGACCGGTATATGGACGATATGGATGCACTTTATCCGCAGTACGGCTTTGCCAAACACAAGGGCTACGGTACGGCGGCGCACTATGCCGCACTTCGCGAATACGGCCCATCGCCGATCCATCGCCCGGCGTATCTGAGGAAGATGCATTGAGCGGCACGATGCTGCTCGGGCGCTACGGCGAGGCGCTCGCGGCGGAATATCTCCGCAAAAAAGGCTGCCGCATTCTCGCCATGAACTATCGCACCCGGCTCGGCGAGCTGGATGTGATCGCCGCCGACCGGCGTTACGTGATCTTTGCAGAGGTGAAGCTGCGAAAAAACGCCGCGTTTGCTGAGGCGCGCGAGTTTGTGACCTACGCCAAACGGCAAAAACTGGCCGCCGCGGCGGAGGAATGGCTGCAAAAGAATCCGCAGAAGCTTCAGCCGCGGTTCGATGTGATCGAAATTTACGCCCCCGACGGGGTGGAAACAAAGAATCCCGACATTCGCCATTGGGAGAACGCTTTCACGCTGGACTAAAGTATGTACGGGGCAAACGCCCCGTCCGGTCAGCAATTGCAGCGGTTTTCAAACGTGGCGCAGAACGTCTCCGCCTTGCGCTGGGCGTCTTCGTTGGAAACGTTGATGTGGGAAGCGGTGCACTGGTCCGCTGCGGTGTGGTACTTGCAGTCCTTCACGCAGCAGTCGATCTTGCCGTTTGTTTTTTCGTTCATGATTTTTATCCTCCCTTGTTGGATTACAGGGAGTAGTTTCTGCGCAAAATTTTGCTTTATTCGGAGAAGGGAGGGAATATGTCCCTTTTTGCCATTGGAGATCTGCATCTCGCCATCGGCGAGCCGGAGAAGACGATGGAAGCCTTCGGCGGCCGATGGATCGACTACGAGGATAAGATCCGCCGCGGCTTTGATCTGCTGCACGCAGACGACACCTGCGTCATCTGCGGCGATTTCTGCTGGGCGATGAGTCTTGCCGAGGCGCTGCCGGACTTTCAGTTTTTGAACAGTCTGCCCGGAAAAAAGCTGATGGTCAAGGGCAATCACGATTACTGGTGGACGACTGCGGCAAAAATGAACGCTTTTTTTGCGCAAAACGGTTTGGACACCATCTCTTTGCTGCATAATAACTCTGCCGAATGGGAGAATCTGGCGCTGTGCGGCACACGCGGCTGGTTTAAGGATGAAGAGACCGGCACCGAGCACGACGCCAAAGTTCTCCGGCGAGAGGTCGGGCGGCTTGAAACGTCGCTCAAGTGTGCCGGTGACCGGGAGAAGCTGGTCTTTCTTCATTATCCGCCGCTGTATCTCCATTATACCTGCCCGGAGATACTGCGTGTGCTCTCCGAATACGGCGTGCATGAGTGCTGTTACGGCCACATCCATGGTTATGGCTGCCGCAGCGCGTTCATCGGCGAGAGCGAAGGCGTGCATTACCGCCTCGTTTCCGCAGATTTTCTTGATTTTGTTCCGTATAAGCTCAGATAATCCGTTGCAATTTGCATTTTGATTTGCTATAATGTACCGGCTTGAAATTTGCATATTCAGTCCCGGCTGAAATATAGAGAGGAGTAACCCCCACATGATTGTCAAGAACAGCAAGAAAGAAAAAAACACCGTTACCTTTGATGTCGAGCTCGACGCTGCCGAGTTTGAGAAGTATGTCAACGGTGCATATCTGAAAGCCCGCAGCCGCATCATGGTTCCCGGCTTCCGCAAGGGCAAGGCGCCCCGCATGGTCATCGAGGGCATGTACGGCAAGGACGTGTTCTATGATGATGCGTTTGAAAATGCCGCGAACGACGCCTTTGCGTTCGGCGTTGCCGAGGGCAAGCTTGAGACCGTCGGCCGTCCGACGATGACCGATTCCAAGGTCACCGAGGAAAACGGCGCTCTTCTGAGCTTCAGCACCGACGTTTATCCCGAGGTCACGCTCGGCCAGTATAAGGGTCTCGAGGCGGAGAAGCCCTCCACCGAAGTCACCGACGAAGAGGTCGACGGCCACATCGAGCGCCTGCGCAAGCAGAATGCCCGCCTCGTCACCGTGGAGCGTCCCGCCCAGAACGGCGACACCGTGAACATCAACTACGCCGGTATGCTCGACGGCATCCCGTTTGACGGCGGCACGGCGGAGAACCAGAATCTTGTTCTCGGCTCCGACACGTTCGTTCCCGGCTTTGAGAGCCAGCTTGTCGGTATTTCTGCCGGTGAGGAGCGTGATCTTGACATCACCTTCCCGGAGAACTACGGCCACGATCTCGGCGGCAAGGCTGTCGTGTTCCACGTAAAGTGCAACGAGGTCAAGTTTGAGGAGCTGCCGGAGCTGGATGACGAGTTCGCCAAGGACAACGACTTTGACACGCTCGCCGAGCTGAAGGCTGACATCCGCGCCAAGGCCGTTGAGGAGAAGGAAAAAGCCGCAAAGAACGCCTTTGAGGATGCCCTTGTCGATCAGGCCGTGGAGAACATGACCGTTGACATGCCCGAGGGTATGGTCGAAGAGCGCATGGACGGCATCATCCGCGAGTATGCGCAGTATATGGCCAATCAGGGCATCCGCATTGACGATTATCTGAAGATGATCGGCACCGATATGAAGACCTTCCGTGAGAGCATGCGCGCTACCGCTGAAAAGCAGGCCCGCACCGAGCTCCTGCTTGCCGCCGTGGCAGAGGCCGAGAACGTTCAGATCTCCGAAGAGGATCTGCAGGCTGAATACGAAAAGCTCAGCGAAGCATACGGCATGAAGGCTGAAGACGTGGCGAAGGCTATCGACGTTGCCGGTCTGACCGCCGATCTGCGCCGCCAGCGCGCCATGGAGATCATCGCCGAGAACGGCGTTGTCGCCACGGAGAAGAAGGCCAAGAAGCCTGCCGCGAAGAAGGCTGCCAAGACGGAAGAGACTGCCGAGGAAGAAGCGCCCAAGGCCAAGAAGACGACCAAGAAGGCTGTCAAGACTGAAGAGTCCGCTGAGGAAGCTCCGAAGGCGAAGAAAACCACCAAGAAGGCCGCTAAGACCGAGGAGAAGACGGAGGAGTGATCCGGCTCTTCCTCATGAACTGACATAACGGGAAAGGGCGATTTGCCCTTTCCCGTATCATCGCATTTTAACCCCGCAAAGGAGGATTTATATCATGAGTCTCGTACCGTATGTTGTAGAACAGACGTCTCGCGGAGAGCGTTCCTATGACATTTTCTCCCGTCTGCTGAATGACCGCATCGTTTTTCTCGGCGAGGAAGTCAACAGCACGTCCGCCAGCCTCGTCGTGGCGCAGCTTCTCTATCTCGAAGCGCAGGATCCCGACAAGGACATCCAGATGTATATCAACAGCCCCGGCGGCTCCATCACGGACGGTATGGCGATCTACGACACGATGCAGTATATCAAATGTGACGTGTCCACCATCTGCGTCGGTATGGCGGCGTCGATGGGTGCGTTTCTGCTATCCTCCGGCGCGAAGGGCAAGCGTATTGCGCTGCCCAATGCCGAGATCATGATCCACCAGCCCGCTGCCGGAACGCAGGGCAAGGTCACCGATATGGAGATCGATGTGGAGCGCTTTCTCAAGATCAAAGCGCGCATGAACCGCATCATGGCGGAGAATACCGGCAAGACGCCGGAGCAAATCAAAGCCGATTCCGAGCGCGACCATTGGCTTCTGGCGGAAGAGGCACGTGAATACGGCCTCATCGATAAGGTCATTTATAAAAGATAATTCGGGGAGATCTTATGGCAAGATCAGACGATAGAAAGATCCGCTGCGCTTTCTGCGGCCGGACACAGGATCAGGTAGATAAGCTGATCGCCGGCAACGGCGCCTACATTTGCAGCGACTGCGTGCGTCTTTGCATGAACATTGTGGATGAGGATCTGCCGCAGCGCACCGATACGGGCAGGGAAGCGCCGAGCGCACCTGCGATCGCCGAGCTTCCGAAGCCGGCGGAGATAAAAAAAATTCTCGACGAGTACATCGTCGGGCAGGAGACGGCGAAGATCGCGCTTTCCGTCGCCGTTTATAACCACTATAAGCGCATCTACCACGGTCATGAGTCTGATGTTGAGCTGCAAAAGTCCAACATTCTGCTCATCGGCCCCACCGGCAGCGGCAAAACGCTTTTCGCGCAGACGCTCGCGCGGGTGCTTGATGTGCCGTTCGCCATTGCCGACGCCACGACGCTTACCGAGGCGGGCTACGTCGGCGAGGACGTGGAGAATATCCTTCTCCGTCTTTTGCAGGCGGCGGATTTTGACGTGGAGCGTGCCCAGCGCGGTATCATCTATATCGACGAGTTGGACAAGATCTCCCGCAAAAGCGAGAACGTTTCGATCACGCGCGATGTTTCCGGCGAAGGCGTGCAGCAGGCACTGCTGAAAATTCTGGAAGGAACGATCGCCGCCGTTCCGCCGCAGGGCGGACGCAAGCACCCGCAGCAAGAGTTCATCCACATCGACACAACGAACATCCTCTTTATTTGCGGCGGCGCGTTTGACGGTCTCGACAAGATCATCGAAAACCGCATGGATCGCAAGAGCATGGGCTTCGGCGCGGCGATCTCAAGCAAGAAGGAAAAAAATCTCGGCGAGATCCTCTCGCAGGTGCAGCAGCACGACGTGATCAAGTACGGCATCATCCCCGAGCTTGTTGGCCGTCTGCCGGTCATCACACCGCTCAACTCTCTCGACAAGGAAGCGCTCGAGCGCATCCTTACCGAGCCGAAAAACGCCATTACCAAGCAGTACACGGCACTCATGGCGCTCGACGGCGTTAAACTCGAGTACGACCACGCGGCGATTGAAGCGATCGCCGAAAATGCTCTGGAAATGGAGATCGGCGCGCGCGGACTGCGCAGCATTATGGAAAAGATCATGACCGATATCATGTTCCGTGTCCCTTCGGACAAGAGCATCAAGCGCGTGATCATCACCGCGGACTGTGTGAAAAACGGCAAGCCGCCCGTGGCGCTGCGGAACGATAATTCAGACATTGTGTAACAAAGCACATGGCAAAAAGGCGGGGCATGTCCCCGCTCGTTTGCTATGGAGGACAGAAATATGAGCGAAAATACCAGCCGAATCATGACATTGCCGACGCTTGCTCTCCGCGGCGTATCGGTTTTTCCCGGAACGGTGCTGCATTTTGATGTGGAGCGCCCGATGAGCATTGCCGCGCTCAACGCCGCCATCGGCACCGACCGGATGATCTTCCTTGTGGCGCAGTGCGACATCACCTGCGATACGCCCCGGACGGACGATCTCTATACGGTTGGCACGATCTGCCGTCTGAGTCAGATCCTGCGCACGCCTGGCGGCGGAAACGTCAAATGCATCGTGGACGGGCTCTACCGTGCCAAGCTCCTTCGCCTTACGGCAGAGTCTCCGTCCCTTTGGGCAAACGTGCAGGTGCTGGCCGACGAGCTGGTCGACGCGGATACGCTTGAATGCACCGCGCTCATCCGCTCGTGCAATGATCTCTTTGCCGAGTATGCCTCGGCTTCGGGGACGCTAGGGCCGGAGGCGCTGCTCCGCGTGGCCGATCGCAAGGAGCCGGGCTTCGTCTCGGATTATATTGCGCAGAACGTTTTTTTGCAGCCCGCGGAAAAGCAGCTTCTTCTGGAAGAGCGCTCGCCGCTCAAACGTCTCACGATGCTCTGCGATATGCTGCACCGCGAGCTGGAGATCATGGACATTCAGCAGAATCTCCAGTCTACGGCGGCGGAGCGCGTAGCGAAGAATCAGAAGGACTATTTCCTGCGCGAGCAGATGCGCGTGATCCAGGAGGAGTTGGGTGAAAGCCCGGAAACGGACGATCTGGAAGAGTACCGCCGGAAGATCCTTGATCTCAAGCTGGATGCCGAGATCGAGAAAAAGCTCCTCAAGGAGCTTTCGCGCCTTGGAAAGCAACCGTTCGGCTCGGCCGAGGGCGCGGTGCTGCGGACGTATCTGGACGTCTGCCTGGAGCTTCCGTGGAATGAGCAGACGAAAGACGTCACCGATATTGCCCACGCGAAAAAGATCCTGGACGAGGATCATTACGGGCTTAAAAAGGTCAAGGACCGTATTCTGGAATATCTTGCCGTGCGGCAGCTCTCCGCACAGGTCAAGGGCGGTGTGCTCTGCCTTGTTGGCCCTCCGGGCGTCGGCAAAACGAGCATAGCCATGAGCATTGCCCGCGCCACAAACCGCAAATGCGCCCGTATTTCCCTCGGCGGCGTACACGACGAGGCGGAGATCCGCGGCCATCGAAAAACCTACGTCGGCGCGATGCCGGGACGAATCATCGCCGGTATCCAGCAGGCGGGCTCGCGGAATCCTGTCCTCGTGCTCGATGAGATCGACAAGCTCGGCTCGGATTACCGGGGCGATCCCTCTGCGGCGCTTCTTGAAGCGCTTGATGGTGAGCAGAACGGCTCCTTCCGCGACCATTTTCTGGAAATTCCGTTTGACCTCTCCGAGGTTTTGTTCATTACGACTGCGAATACGGCGGATACAATTCCCCGTGCCCTGCTTGACCGTATGGAGGTCATTTCTCTCGGCAGCTATACCGACGAGGAAAAGCTGCAGATCGCCAAGCGGCATCTTCTGCCCAAGCAGAGGACGAAGCACGGCCTCTCCGGCAACCAGCTGCGCGTTTCGGATGACGCCATTCGCGAGATCGTGGCACTCTATACCCGCGAATCGGGCGTCCGTATGCTCGAGCGCGAGCTCGCAGCGCTCTGCCGGAAGGCGGCCCGAGGCATCGCTGCCGGGGAGAGAAAATCTCTGCGCCTGCGTGCGGGCGATCTTGAACCGTGGCTTGGCCCTGTCAAATTCAAGCCGGAGGTCAATTTCTCGACCGACTCCGTCGGATTGGTGCACGGTCTCGCGTGGACGAGCGTCGGCGGCGAAGTGCTCGATGTGGAGTGCTCCGTTGTTCCGGGCAATGGGAAGCTTGAACTGACCGGCAATCTTGGCGACGTGATGAAGGAATCATGCCAGGCGGCGGTGACGTACATCCGCAGCCGCACTTCGGAGCTCGGTATCGATCCCGATTTCCATAAAAATACCGACATCCACCTGCACTTCCCGGAGGGCGCTGTGCCGAAGGACGGGCCGAGCGCCGGCGCCGCGATCTGTCTGTGCGTCGTTTCGGCGCTCACGAATCGACCGGTGCGCGCCGATATCGCCATGACCGGCGAGATCACGCTTCGCGGCCGTGTGCTGCCGATCGGCGGCATTCAGGAAAAGACGATGGCGGCGCTCCGCGCCGGGATCCATGAGGTACTTCTGCCGGAAGACAATGTGAGCGATCTTGCTGAAATGGATCCGAATGTGCGCAACGCCGTGAACTTCACGGCGGTATCCCATATGGATCAGGTGCTCAAAAAGGCGCTGCGCCCGGCAGGGGAGAAGGAGGCGGAATGAATACACAGAAAGTCGATTTTGTAAAGTCCGCCGCGGAGAAAAAGGCATTTCTGCGCGACGGCCGCCATGCCGTCGCGTTTGCCGGACGCTCGAACGTCGGCAAGTCCTCGGTGATCAACAGCCTTCTCAACCGCAAAAACTACGCCCGTGTCGGTGCGACACCGGGAAAGACCGTGCAGGTCAACTATTTCCTTGTAGACGGGACATATTTCATCGACCTGCCCGGCTACGGCTATGCCCGCGTCTCCGACGACGAGCGCCGCCGCTGGGGAGCGCTCATGGAGGACTTTTTTCAGGAGCCGAACCTTTTTACGATGGGTGTGCTGATCGTGGATTCCCGGCATGCACCCACGGCGGACGATGTAACCATGGTGGAGTATTTCTTCGATGCCGGCCGACCCTTCGTCGTTGTTGCAAACAAGTGCGACAAGCTCAAAAAAAGCGAGATCGAGCCGAATCTGGAACGCATCCGGGAAGTACTCGGACTGGATGACGATTTTCCCCTTCTTCTATATTCCTGCACGGCGAAGATCGGTCGCCGCGAGCTGCTCGGATTCATCGAAAATAATATTTAGTGTTGTATTCTGCCAAAGTTTTTGGTAATATTACCTTATCTATGAGTGACTTTGTAAATATCTGGAAGAATCTGGACTGGACGGTTCCGGTGCAGATGGTGATGAACATTCTGCCGTCGCTTCTCTGCATCACGCTGCACGAACTGAGCCACGGCTACGTGGCCTACCTCCTCGGCGATACGACGGCGAAGGATGCCGGACGGCTGACGCTCAACCCCATAAAGCACATTGATATCATGGGGCTTCTCATGATGGTGGTGTTTCGCTTCGGCTGGGCAAAGCCGGTTCCGGTCAATATGTACCGGTTCAAAAACCCAAAAAAGGGCATGGCGGTAACGGCGCTGGCAGGACCGGCGTGCAACTTTCTGCTGGCGGGCGTCTTTCTGTTCCTCTATGGGCTGCTCTATTATCCGCTGTATGTCCATGGCGGCACAGTTGCCGAGACGATCCTTCAGCTTGTTTACACAACGGCGTATCTCAGTCTTGCGCTTGCGGTGTTTAACCTCATCCCGATCCCGCCGCTTGACGGGAGCAAGGTGCTTTTCTCTCTGATCCCGGATGAGAGCTATTTCAAACTCATGCGCTACGAGCGCTATGGTATGATTTTGCTCCTCGTGCTGGTCTCCACAAAGGTCCTTGGTTCACCGCTCTCTGCGGCGACCTCCTGGCTTTTTGATAAACTCTTCGTCCTGGCCGAGCTTGGCTTCCGGCTTGTGACGCATTTTGTGTAAAGGCATACGGTATACCCATGATCCAAGAACCGAGCTATCATCTGGAAGGCGTTGTGCACGCGCGCGACGAGCTGGAGGATTTTACCGGCCCGCTCGACCTAATCTTGATGCTGCTCGCCAAGGATAAGATCGAGATTCGCGACATACAGATTTCCCAGCTTCTTGACCAGTATCTGGCCTATCTTCAGAAGATGCAGGAGATGGATCTCGAGATCGCGAGCGAGTTTGTCCAGATGGCATCGCATCTCATGTACATCAAAACCAAAATGCTCCTGACGGAGGAGAAAGAGCCGACCGAACTTGAAGTGCTCGTCTCTGCTCTGGAGCAGCTAAAAAATCGCGACGCGATCGCCGCCGTACGCGAAATCGCTCCGGAACTGGGGAAGCTGGCCGAGACGGGCATGAAAATGCACACCCGCGGCCCGCTTCCGCTGCCGGAGCGGCCGTACGATTACCGCCATACGCCGGAGGAACTTCTCAGCGCACTCGCGCAGATACTGCTCCGCGGCACCGGCGAGGCAGCACCCGAGGAAAACGAGACGCTGCGCCGAGCCGCGCCGAAGCCGATCGTGTTCAGCGTTCGGGAAAAGAGCGGACAGCTTCTTGACCTCCTTCAGAAAAACGGGCACATGTCGCTCGCATCGATGTTCGGCATCTGCAAAAGCCGCAGCGAGCTGGTAGCGACGTTTTTGTCCGTATTGGAGCTCTGCTCCGACGGGCACATCCGCGTCAGCGGAGAAAAAGGAAATTACGATGTGAGCTGTGCGCTCACGGATACGGAAGAATAAATGGTAGGAATCAACAAGATCCGCCCGGCGCTGGAAGCCATCCTCTTTGCCGCCGGGGACAGCGTGGAAACAGAACGCATTGCCAAGGTACTCGGCGCGGAGCCGTGGGACGTCCGGCAGGCTGCAGAGCAGCTTGCCAGAGAATATGAAGAAAACGGCCGCGGCTTTCGTCTGGCGCGGATGGAAAACCGGCTGCAGCTCGTTACGGCAGGGGAGTACAGCGACGTGGTCAGCCGTGCGCTGGAAAAGCGCTCACAGCCAAAGCTTTCGCCGACGGCGCTGGAGGTTTTGGCTATTGTCGCATACTATCAGCCCGTTACGCGCTCTTACATAGAGCAGCTTCGCGGGACCGACAGTTCCTATACCGTTGCGCTCCTCTCCGAGCGCGGACTGATCGCTCCGTGTGGCCGGCTGGAAGCGCCGGGACGGCCCGTCCTTTTCGGGACGACGGATCAGTTTCTCCGCGTTGTGGGTATTTCCTCCATCGAGGAGCTGCCGCCGCTGCCAAACGTCGCTACAGGCGAGGGAATCCAGGAACTCCAGGCCGCCATTGACGCGGCAAGCGAAAAAGAAGAACAGCTCAAAATCACGGAGATCGAATGACTCCGGACGAGGTGATGTGATTGGTTGGATGGATCATACTGGCTGTGCTGGCGGCTTTGATTCTGCTCGTGTTTTTTCTGCCGTATGGCGTGGACGTCGGCTATGCGGATGAGGTGCTCCGTGTGGGCATCAAGGCGGGGCCGATCCGTGTCTGGCTTTTGCCGAAAAAGCCGCTGACGGAAAAGCAGAAACAGAAGGCGGAAGCAAAAAAAGCCAAAAAGGAAGAGCGCCGCGCCGCGAAAGCGGCGAAAAAAGCTGCCGCGGCCAAGGAGAAGGAGATCAACGACGCGGTGACCGTGAAGCCCAAGCCCAAGCTGGACTTTGATACCATCGTTGCGCTGCTTCGAATGGGCTCTCATGCGATCCGCTGCTTTTTCCGCAGCTTTACCGTGAATTTCTTCCAACTGCATTATACCGTCGCCTGCCGGGATCCCTACGATACGGCGATCCAGTACGGCATGGCATGCGCCGCAGCGGAGGCACTTCCGGCGCTCGCGGGAAAGAAGATCCGCGTCCTCCGGCGGGATATTGAGATCGGCGCGGACTATACCTCGGAAGAGCCGGTGATCGCCGTGCGCATCGTGCTTTCGCTGCAGCTGTTCCGGCTGGTGCATCTGGCTGTGGCTCTCGGCGTAGAGTTTTTGAAATGGAAAATAAACAGCCGTCGGGAAGAACCCGCTGCGGCGACGAATGAAAGGAAAGACGACAATGGAAGAGAATAAGATCAACGCTCTCATGGATATGACGGTCAGCAAGATCCGCCAGCTGGTTGATGCAGACACCATTATCGGAAAACCCATCAGCACGCCCGACGGCATCACCGTCATCCCCGTCTCGCGCATGAGCTTCGGCATCGGCACCGGCGGAACGACCGGCAGCAAAGGCATTTCCTTCACCGGCGGCAATGGCGCGGGCGTCAAAGTCGAGCCGGTCGGCTTCTTCGTCATCAAAGACGGCACCTGCCGCATGATCAGCGTTTCCTCCAATCCGCTCTCCACGATGGATCGCGTTGTGGAAATGATGCCCGATGTGCTCGACCGTATCGATAGTATTGTAAACAAGAAGAACAAGGAATAATTTCCCCGCCGTTCCGGCCATACTAAGCACCGCCCGAATCAATTTATGGGTGGTGCTTATTTATGAAAAAAACGTTGGCGCTCGCGTTGGCTGCGGCGCTTTTCCTCTCCGTCTCCGCTTCGGCGGCGCCGGCATCGCCGGGTACCTCGGCGGAGGCGATGATCGTCCTCCACGCGGAATCCGGCGCGGTCCTCGCGGAGAAAAACGCCGAGACACCGATGCTCATCGCGAGCACAACAAAGCTCATGACGGCGCTCACCGCGCTCGAGCTCGCCTCACCCGAGCGCACCGTTACGGTAGAGCGCGAGTGGACGGCCGTGGAGGGCTCCTCCATGTATCTCCGAGCCGGGGAGAGCTATACGCTTCGCGAGCTTCTGGAAGGATTGCTTCTCGCCTCCGGAAACGATGCCGCGCTCGCTATCGCCGGCTCGCTCGGCGGGAGCGAGTTTATTGAGCGTATGAATCGGAAAGCGGAAGAACTCGGCCTTACAGCGTCGCACTTTGAAAATCCGCACGGCCTGGATGCCGAAGGCCACCGCGCCTCCGCGCATGATCTTGCCCTCATCATGGCCGCAGCGCTCCAAAACAGCGTGCTTGCGGAGATTCTCTCCATGCGCAGCAGCTGCATCCACGGTGTGACGTATGTGAACCACAACAAGCTGCTCTGGAACTGCCCGGGCGTGAACGGCGGCAAAACCGGCTATACCAAGGCCGCAGGACGCTGCCTCGTCACGAGCTGCGAGCGCGGCGGGGTACAGCTCATCTGCGTAACGCTCTCCGATCCGAACGACTGGAAGGATCATGCCGCGCTTTACGACTGGGCGTTTGAGACTTACGCGGAATTTTCACTCCCGGAAGGGAAAAGCGCGCAGGAAGTGCCGGTCATCGGCGGTACAAAAGCGACAAGCGCCGCCGTTCTGAACGAGACGGTTTGCCTCTGTCTGCCGAAGAGCACACGGGTCGAACTGCGCGTCCGTCTGCCGCGGTTCGTATTCGCGCCTGTTCCGGCGGGAGCAGCCGCAGGGCAACTGGTCATTTTGGCGGACGGCTCGCCGGTCTGTACGGCAGCGCTCCGCTGGGACGGCGATAATCCGTGCGCGCAACGGCTGTTTCCCGGCATTTATCCGGCATAGGCCATGATCTGCAAAAGGAAAAGAGAGAATATGAGACTTCAAAAATATATTGCCGCGGCGGGCGTCTGCTCCCGCCGCGAGGCGGAAGAGTATATCCGTCAGGGAAAGGTCACACTCAACGGCGTGACCGCCTCCATCGGTGCGGGCGCGGAAGAGGGGGATGTTGTCTGCCTGAACGGCAAGCGTCTTTCACTGCCGGAGGAGCATACATACGTCCTTCTTCACAAGCCCCGTGGGTACGTAACAACGCTGCGCGATACGCATGGCCGCCCGACGGTCGCCGAGCTTGTGCAGGACGCCGGTGTGCGGCTTTTCCCGGTTGGACGGCTGGACTGTATGTCGGAGGGGCTGCTGCTCTTTACGGATGACGGGGAGATCGCAAACCGGCTTGCCCACCCATCGCACGGCGTGAGCAAAACGTATCGCGTCTGGGTGAGCGGCACGGACGCCGCGGAAGCTGCCGGGGCGCTGCGGCGCCCGATCGTGTACGAAGGCGTGCGATACCGAGCCGCGGAGGTTCGTATTCTCCGCTCCACGGAGGACAGTGCACTCATCGACGTCACTATCCGTGAAGGGAAAAACCGTGAGGTGCGCAACATGTGTGCCGCTGCCGGACTGAGGGTGCAGCGCCTGCTCCGTATCCGGCAGGGCGAGATCGCGCTGGGTGATCTTCCCGCCGGTCAATGGCGGTACTTGACGGCTAAAGAGCTGGAATACTTGCAAAGTTTAGAGTGAAATCTCCGTTTTGCAGGATTTAACGGCTGAAATTGCAAATTAAGCTTGCATTTGCAGGAAAATGGGTCTAAAATGAATCTCCCGGATAATATCCGGGAGATTTTTTGTAATGCATCAACGAGGTATCTGCCATGGAACGCGATATTCTGGCGCTTATCAATAAAGAGAACCATAAGTTTTCCAAGGGCCAGCGGATGATCTGCCGGTACATTTCGGAAAACTACGACAAAGCCGCCTTTATGACGGCGGGAAAGCTGGGACAGACGGTCGGTGTTTCCGAATCCACGGTCGTCCGCTTTGCTACGGAGCTCGGATACGACGGGTACCCCGGTATGCGCCGCGCCATGCAGGAGATGATCCGCAACCGGCTTACGGCGGTGCAGCGCATTGAGGTCGCCAAGGAGCAGATCGACCGCGGCAACATTCTCGACGCCGTGCTCTCCGCCGATATGGACAAGCTGCGCAGCACCATCGACGAGGTGAGCAAGGAAGATTTCAACCGCGCCGTCGATAAGATTTTGAAAGCAAAGACGATTTACATTGTTGGCATGCGCTCGTCTACGTCCCTCGCGAGCTTCCTTGGATTCTATCTCAACCTGCTGCTCGATAACGTCCGATTGATCCACGATACGTCGGTGAGCGAGGTTTATGAGCAGGTGTTCCGCATCCACGAGGGCGATGTGTTCATCGGCATCAGCTACCCGCGTTACTCTTCGCGCACGATCAAGGCGATGCAGTTTGCCAAATCCACCGGCGCAACGGCGATCGGCATTACCGACGGGCAGTCCTCGCCGTTTGTCGGCGTGGCGGACATCAATCTCTTCGCCAAGAGCGATATGGTCTCGTTCCTCGACTCTCTCGTCGCGCCGATGAGCCTTATTAATGCGCTCATTGTTGCCATCGGGTATCAGCGCCCCGAAAATCTCTCCGACACGTTCCGGCGGCTGGAGGGCATATGGAGCGAATATGAGGTGTACGAAAATCTCAATGACTGATGTGATAATTGCCGGCGGCGGGGCCGCCGGACTCATGACGGCGATTACGGCGGCGCAGCGCGGCCTTTCGGTAACGGTTCTCGAGCCGAACGGGAAAACCGGGAAGAAGCTTCGCATCACCGGGAAAGGGCGATGCAACGTTACGAACGACAGCGCACCGCAGGAATTTCTGCAAAAAGTATGTACCAACGCGCGCTTTCTCAAAAGTGCGCTCTATGCCTTCCCGCCGGAGGCGGTGAAGACCTTTTTCGAAGAGGCGGGCGTACCGCTCAAAACCGAGCGCGGCGAGCGCGTGTTCCCTGTTTCCGATAATGCCAACGACATTGCCGACACGCTGGAACGCCTGGCAAAAAGCGCGAGCGTGCGCATCGTTCGCGAGCGGCTTGTCGATATCCGGACAACGGACGGGCATGTGGCCGCGGCGGTAACGGACAAAAACGAATACCCCTGCCACGCTATCGTTTTGTGTACCGGCGGCTTATCGTACCCGGCGACCGGCTCCACCGGCGACGGATACCGCATGGCTGCGAAGCTTGGGCACACGGTCGCTCCGACACGCGCGTCGCTCGTGCCGCTCGAAGCGGAGGCGGACTGCGCACGGATGCAGGGCCTTTCGCTGCGCAATGTCGGCCTGACGCTTTATTGCGGCGATAAGGTATTATACCGGGAGCAGGGCGAGATGCTCTTCACGCATTTCGGTGTGTCGGGGCCGCTGGTCCTTTCGGCAAGCGCCCATCTGCCAAAGGACGTTTCCGCCTGCCGGCTGGAGATCGATCTCAAGCCGGGTCTCACACCGGAAAAGCTCGACGAGCGGCTGCTTCGGGACTTTTCCGAGAACATCAACCGCGATTTCACCAACGCGCTCGACGCACTGCTGCCGCAGAAGCTCATCCCGGTCGTGATCGAACGCTCCGGCATCCCGGCGCGGCTCAAGGTGAACAGCATCCGCCGCGAGCAGCGCCTCGCGCTGCGCGATACGATCAAACGCTTTTCGATCCGGCTGACTGCCCGCCGCCCGGTGGACGAGGCCATTGTGACCGCCGGAGGCGTGGACGTGCGGGAGGTAAATCCGCGCACCATGGAATCGAAGATCGTTCCCGGACTGTATTTTGCCGGGGAGATCCTTGATCTGGACGCCTGCACCGGAGGGTATAATCTGCAGATTGCCTGGAGCACCGCCTATGCGGCGGGGCGGGCGATCCCGGAAAAGGAGATTACGGAATGAAACCCATATCCATTGCTATCGACGGACCCTCCGGCGCGGGAAAGAGTACAATCGCCCGCAAAACGGCGGAAAAATTCGGCTTTATCTATGTAGACACCGGCGCCATCTACCGCACGGTCGGGCTCGCGGCATACCGGCGGGGGATCGCCTCCAGGGACAGTGCCGCTGTCATTGCCATGCTGCCGGAGCTGCATATCGAGCTGCGCCACGGCGATGACGGCGCGCAGCGCATGTTCCTTGACGGGGAGGATGTTTCCGACGCGATCCGCCTGCCGGAGATATCGATCTATGCCTCAGACGTGTCCGCCATCCCGGAGGTGCGCGCCTATCTAATGGAAATGCAGCGCTCGTTTGCCCGCACGCAGAACGTTATCATGGACGGGCGCGATATCGGCACCGTTGTTCTGCCGGACGCAGGACTGAAGATTTTCCTTACGGCGTCCGTAGAAGCGCGTGCCAGGCGCCGCCAGCTGGAATTGGAGAAAAAGGGTAAGAGCCTTCCGTTTGAAGAGGTTCTGCGCGATATGGAATACCGTGACAAAAACGATTCCTCCCGCGCGGCGGCACCTCTCCGTCCTGCGGAAGACGCAGTGCATCTGGATACGACGGAGCTGGACTTCGCCGGAAGCTGTGCGGCGGTGGAATCTTTGATTCGGGAGCGTTTTGCACTATGACAAAAGAAAAATGGTATCGTCTTGTATATGATGTCCTCCGTCCCATCGGAGCGCTGCTGTATCCGCAGAAGTTTTCCGGTCTGGAGAACATCCCGGAGGGCCCGGCAATCTTCTGTGCGCCGCATTCCAACATTGCCGACCCGATCCTCATTTCCTTCGCGCTGGGCCGCAAGACCTATGCGCATCATCTTGCCAAGGCTGAATCCAAAACGACGTTCGTCTTTGGCTGGCTCATGAAAAAGGCCGGGTCGATCTTCGTCCGGCGCGGCGAGCGCGACATTGATTCCTTCAAGCAGTGCATGCGCGTGCTCAAAGCAGGGGAGAAGCTTATCGTTTTCCCGGAGGGGACGCGCGTGCATGGCGATGCTGTCGTGGAGCCAAAATCCGGCGTGATCCACATGGCGGTGCGGCTGCATGTGCCGATTGTACCGGTCTACATCCCGCGCGACAAGAAGCTCTTTCACAAAGTTCCCACGGTGGTCGGCAAGCCGTATTACCCGGAGATGAGCGACCACCGCGACTATGACCGTCTGGCCGGAGAGCTGATGGAGCGCATCTGGGCGCTCCGACCGGAGGGGTGAGCGCGTGGCAGCAAAGTACATTCTTGCCCGCAGCGCCGGGTTCTGTTTCGGCGTGGAGCGGTCGATCCGCATGGCAGAAGAGGCGCTGGAAAACGGCGCGTGCCGCTGTCTCGGTGAGCTGATCCATAACCGCGACGCTGTCGCCGCGCTGGAGAGAAAAGGTCTCTCCGTCATTGAGTCGGTTTCGGAGCTTCCGGAGGGGGAACGGGTGATCATTCGTGCGCACGGCGTGTCCCGTGCGGTTTATGCAGAGCTACAAAACCGCCGCGCCGATGTGATCGACGCGACGTGTCCTCTTGTAGAACGCATTCACAAAATCGTCCGTGAAGAATCTGCCGCCGGGCGGCAGATCGTTGTGATCGGTGACGCTGACCACCCGGAAATTCGTGGTATCTGCGGTTGGTGTACCGGCGCTGTCGTGCTGCCGGACGCCGCTTCGCTGGACGAATGGCTCTCTGCGTCCGTGGAAATGCCCGAAAAACCCCTCTCTGTTGTATTTCAGACTACACAAATTCAAGCAAATCACATTTTGGCAGAAAAAAAATTAAAAAAAAGATGTACAAATTTCAAAATATTTGATACTATATGCGGAGCAACGTCCAAGAGGCAGAGAGAAGCAACCTCTCTTGCCGGGATATGCGATGCGATGATCGTCATCGGCGGCGCGCACAGCGCGAACAGCCTGCATCTGGCAGAGCTTTGCCGCGAAAAATGCGCGAACGTATTCTTTATCGCCGGTGCGTCGGAGTTGGACACATCCCGGTTGCCGGGGGAGGGCCGTATCGGAATTACGGCGGGGGCCTCGGTGCCGTACTGGATCATTAAGGAGGTAGTAAAAAAAATGAGCGACGAGATCAAGGTAGAACAGACCACGGCAGAGGAAGTCGCTGCGACCGCGGCCGAAGAGACCGCACACGTTGAAGCCGAGCCCGCTGCGGAGAATGCCGCCGGGAAGCCCGACTCCGAAAAGACGTTTGATGAGCTGCTGGAAGATTCCATCAGAACGATATATAACGGAGACACCGTCTCTGGTTATGTTGTCAGCATCACGCCCACGGAAGTCACCGTCGACCTGGGCACCAAGCATTCCGGCTACATCCCTGTGACCGAGTTCACCGAGGATGGCGCCGCCAAGGTGGAAGACGTTATCCATGTTGGCGATAAGATCGAAGCCTGTGTTGTTCGCGTGAACGACGTGGAAGGCACTGTGATGCTCTCCAAGAAGCGCCTGGACACCATCAAGTCCTGGGCGGACATTGAAAACGCTGCTGCCGACGGCACCGTCGTCGAAGGCAAGGTCACCGAAGAGAACAAGGGCGGCGTCGTTGTCTCCGTGCACGGCGTGCGTGTGTTCGTCCCTGCTTCCCAGACTGGTCTGCCGCGCGAAGCTGCCATGTCCGAACTGGTTGGTCAGACCGTCCGTCTGAAGATCACCGAGGTCAACCGCGGCCGCAAGCGCGTTGTCGGCTCCATCCGCGCCGTGGCCAACCGCGAGCGCAAGGAGCGTGCCGAGAAGATCTGGAACGAGATCGAGGTCGGCAAGCACTACGAGGGCGTGGTCAAGTCCATGACCTCTTACGGCGCGTTTGTGGATATTGGCGGCATCGACGGCATGGTTCACGTGTCCGAGATCAGCTGGAACCGCATCAACAAGCCCGCGGACGTTCTGAACGTCGGCGATAAGATCGATGTTTACGTCATCAACTTTGACAAGGAGAACCATAAGATCTCCCTCGGCCACCGCGATCCGAACCTGAACCCCTGGAAGGTGTTCACGGAGACCTACTCCGTCGGCGATATCGCGAAGGTCAAGATCGTCAAGCTGATGCCCTTCGGCGCTTTTGCGGAAGTGCTGCCCGGCACCGACGGCCTGATCCACATCTCCCAGATCGCCAATCGCCGCATCGGCCAGCCCTCCGAGGTTCTGAGCGTCGGCGATGTGGTCGAAGCGAAGATTACCAACATCGACAACGAAAAGCAGAAGATTTCCCTGTCGATCCGCGCGCTCTCCGAGCCCGCTCCCGCCTCCTCCCGCGAGGAGACCGAGGACGAGCCCCGCGAGGACGCTCTGGTCTACTCCGTCTCTTCTGACGGCACCGCCTCCGGCGAAGCCCCCGAAGAGGAGTAATTCCGATTATAAAAATCCCTCTGTCTCTGACAGAGGGATTTTTTATACATATATGTCTGCGGAACGCCTTGCAAACGCTGCATTTTTGTGTATAATATGTTTAGAGGATTGTCCACCTTTCGGAAGTGCCGCCTGAAAAGGCAGGAGGATCGCGATGAGTTTCCAGATCGGGGATCGCATTGCCCATCCGCTTCACGGAGCAGGGGTGATCGATCGCATTGAAAGCCGGCGTATCGGCGGAGAATCAAGGGAATACTTTGTTCTCAAGTTGCAGGGGAGCGGCATGGTTGTTATGGTGCCGAAAAATGCCTGCGACGAGGTTGGTGTGCGCCCAATCGTCGATGCAGACACGGCCTATGACCTGTTCCGGCGCATTCCGGATATGGATGTCTCCATGTCAGATAACTGGAACAAGCGTTACCGCGAAAATATGCAGCGCATCAAAAGCGGCGATCTCGCTGAACTTGCCGCCGTGATCAAAGCGCTGACGCAGCGGGATGAAAAACGCCCGCTCTCTACCGGCGAGCGCCGGATGCTCAATCAGGCGCGGCAGATCCTTCTTTCGGAGATATCCCTTTCTGTGGGCTGTCCGTATGATTTTGCGGAAGTCCAGCTGGATCAATGTCTGCGTAAACCGAATAAACGGAGTGTATAAAACCGATGAGTCGCTTTTCTGATTTTCTTCGCCGAGCCAAAAACACCTCGTGCAGCGTTGTTGTCGTTGCCGCCGGCGCCTCCACGCGGATGGGAGAGGACAAGCTCTTTATGGATCTCGCCGGAATGCCGGTGCTTGCGCGAACTCTGACTGTGCTCAACGGCTGTACCTGCGTGGATGAGATCGTTGTTGTAACGCGGCTCGAATCGCTCGAAAAGGTTGCTGCGCTCTGCCGTGAGTACCGTATCACCAAGACGGAGAAGGTCGTTGTCGGCGGTGCTTCGCGCACCGAGTCTGCGCTCGCGGGTCTCGTTCAGATCCGGCGCAGTGCCAAATACGTCCTCATCCACGACGGCGCCCGTCCACTCGTGACGGAGGACATTGTGTATGACGCGCTGCACAGCGCCGCGCTCTATAAGTGCGCCGCGCCTGCTGTGCCGGTTACCGATACGGTAAAGGAGGCCGATCACGATACCGTTGTGCGTACGCTCGACCGCAGTGCGCTGGCCGCTATCCAGACACCGCAGGCGTTTGTCCCGGAAATCATTAAGGCCGCTTTGACGCGGGCCATGACCGAAAAGAAGGAATACACGGACGACTGCGCCGCGGTGGAGGCGATGGGACTGAAAGTCCACCTCTCCAAGGGCTCACCTGAGAACATCAAGATCACCGGGCCGGTCGATATCCCGACGGCGGCGGCGATCCTCAAGACGCGCGGAGAATAAGCGGATGCGTATAGGACAAGGGTACGATGTTCACCGCCTGACCGAGGGGCGACGCCTCATTCTCGGCGGTGTGGATATCCCGTATAAACTTGGGCTGCTCGGCCATTCGGATGCCGATGTGCTCGCCCACGCGATCATGGACGCGCTTCTCGGCGCGGCGGCGCTCGGCGACATCGGCCAGCTCTTCCCGGACACAGATGAGCGGTACGCCGGAGCGGACAGCCTGAAGCTTCTTTCCGCTGTGTGTGAGCATCTCCGTTCCCATGGCTGGGAGATCGTCAACACCGATGCCACGATCGTGGCGCAGCGCCCCAAGCTCATGCCGTATATCCCGGAGATGCGCCGCCGCCTGGCCGGGGCGATGGGTGTTTCGGAAGGCTGCGTGAGCGTCAAGGCCACCACGGAGGAGCATCTTGGCTTCACCGGGCGCGGCGAAGGCATTTCCGCCATGGCAGCCGCGCTGATCACGGAGAAATAAACCATAGTTTTTCCCTCTGCATAGAATGGGTTGCCATCTCGTATGCAGGGGGATTTATTATGTATGCGATCATTCTCTTCCGCTCGCTGACGTATGCGCAGCGGGGAAGCCGGGCGTTGAGCCTGGCCGGAATTCCGACGTATGTTATGAAAGCGCCGCAGGGACTCACAGAAAAGGGCTGCGGCTATGGTGTGCGGCTGAACGAGGGAAAGCTCCGCCGGGCGGTGGCGCTGCTCGACGAGCGCGGTATCGACCGCGGCAGAGCGTTTCTGCTCTCCCGCCTTACCGGAGACTACCGGGAGGTGCCGCTGTGATCTATCTGGACAGCGCGGCGACATCGCTCCAGAAGCCGCCAGAGGTATCCCGCGCCGTGGTGCGCGCCATGCAGAGCTGCGCGAGCCCCGGGCGCGGCGATCACGCCGCCGCCATGCGAGCCGCGGAAACGGTGTATTCCTGCCGCGAGGAAGCGGCGGCGCTCTTTCATATGACGCAGCCTGAAAACGTGGTTTTTACCATGAATGCCACACATGCTCTCAATATTGCCGTCCATTCTCTGGTGCGCGAGAGGATGCGCGTGGCCGTGTCCGGCTTTGAGCACAACGCCGTCATGCGACCGCTCTACGCTTCCGGCGCGGAGATCCTCTCGTCCGATACGCCGCTTTTCGATTCAGACGCTTTGATTGGCTGGTTTGAACGGCATCTCCCGATGTGTGATGCCGCGGTCTGCACGTGCGTATCCAACGTGTTTGGGTTTGTTCTTCCGGTTCGGGAAATCGCGGCGCTCTGCCGAAGGTACGGCGTGCCGCTGATCGTGGATGCATCGCAGAGCGCCGGGATCCTTGAACTGGATTTTCCGGCGATGGGGGCTGCGTTTGCCGCTATGCCGGGACACAAGGGGCTTCTCGGCCCGCAGGGGACGGGGATACTGCTCTGCCGCGACATCGGCACGCCGCTCATGTCCGGCGGCACCGGCGGCGACAGCCGCAGCCACTTTATGCCGGAAACGCTGCCCGAGCGTCTCGAAGCCGGAACACACAATGTCTGCGGCATTGCGGGACTGCGCGAGGGAATCCGCTTTGTCCGGCGGCGAACAACGAAGCGCATTTACACGGAAGAGGAACGTCTGATCCGCCGTCTTGCAGCGCGACTGAACAATCTGCCGGGGCTGCGCGTCTTCCTTTCGGAGAGAGATAACCAGTCCGGCGTACTTTCCGTTGTACCGGCGCACATAGACTGCGATGCGCTCTCCGAACGGCTCGGCGCGGCGGGGATCGCCGTCCGCTCCGGCCTGCATTGCGCCCCGCTCGCGCATGAATCGGCCGGTACGATCCAAACCGGAACGGTGCGGCTGAGCGTCTCGCCGTTCAATACGCCGCAGGAGATCGACCGCACGGCAGATGTGATCGAGAAAATTTTAAAAAATAGCTACAAATTGTAACCAATTATTTGCTATAATCCATTAAATCCAGTATAATGTAATTTACACAGCAAAAACCAAAGAGGGGACAATCCTATGGATAATTTCTGGTCATCGCTGAGACAGGCGTTCGGGCATCTCGGCACGATCCGCGTGATGGATATCATCGATATCCTTATCGTCGCAACGCTCTTTTACTTTTTGATCACGCTGATCCGCCGGACAAAGACGAACAAGCTGTTTCAGGGTATCGTATATATACTCCTTGCACTCTGGCTGTCCGGCGAGCTTCAGCTCTACACCGTGAACTACATTCTCCGCAACGCCGTGCAGATCGGTCTTCTGGCGCTCGTCGTGCTGTTCCAGCCGGAGATCCGCCGGTTTCTGGAAAAGCTCGGTACCGGGTCGCTGTTCTCGCGTCTCTTCGGCGCGCCGCACACCCTGAATGCCGATGCCGCCATTACGCAGACGGTGCTCGCGTGTCTGGATATGTCCGCATCGCGCACCGGCGCGCTGATCATCTTTGAACGCGATAACCGTCTGGATGATCAGATCCGTACCGGCACGATCCTTGATGCGGAAACCACGGCAGAGCTGCTGAAAAATATCTTCTATCCCAAGGCGCCTCTGCACGACGGCGCGGCGATCATCCGCAGCGGCCGGATCCAGGCGGCAGGATGCATGCTCCCGCTTTCCAACAATCCCAACCTGAGCAAGGAACTCGGCATGCGCCACCGTGCCGGTATCGGCATGAGCGAGGCGTCCGACGCCGTTGTCGTGATCGTGTCGGAGGAGACCGGCGCGATCTCGGTGGCGGTCAACGGAATGCTCAAGCGGCATCTCACGAAGGACACCTTTGAAAAGATCCTCCGCAACGAGCTGATCCCCGAAGTGAAAGAGGAACCGACCGGTACGTTCCGGTTCCTGCGCCGGAAAGAAAAGGACAAAGCCGATGAATAATACAAACGAAACAAACGAAAGGAAAAAGCTGGATCTCAAGCGCATTACGGACAGCCGTGTGTTCTGGATGATCCTCTCGCTGCTTGCGGCGTCGCTTCTATGGCTGTATGTCACAACGACCGAGGGCGTCGAGGTGGAAAAAACGCTTACCGGCGTAAAGATCGAGTTCCTCGGCGCGGACGCGATGCGGGCGTCGAGCGACCTCATCGTCACGGAACAGGACCGCACCACCGTGAATCTGACGCTCTCCGGCACGCGCCGCGTGCTTTCCAAGCTCACAAGCTCCAATGTCACGGCAACGGTGAATCTCAGCAACGTCTCGGCGGACGGGCGGTATTCGGTCTCTTATGATCTCTCGTATCCCTCCGGCGTCAACGCGAACGAGATAACGCTCGTTCGTGCGTCGTCGGACGTTGTGAATTTCTATGTGGACAAGCTGGCCCGTAAGACCATCGAGGTCAAGGGCGCTTTTACCGGCAACACCGCAGACGGATACCTTGCCGATGAGAGCATGGTGTTTGACCCCATGGTCGTTGCCATCAGCGGGCCGAAAACAGTCATCTCTCAGGTCGACCATGCGTTCGTATCCATCACCCGCGAGGATGTAGACCGCACACTGAGCTATTCCACAACGTATTCTCTCGTCGATGCCGACGATAACCCGATCGAGGATTCCTCCATCCAGCGCGAAACGGAAGAGGTCACTGTGACGCTGAACGTCCTTTCCACGAAGGAGGTTCCGCTCGATGTGACCATCATCGACGGCGGCGGTGCGACGCGCGACGCCAACACGCACATTGATATTTCTCCGAAAACCATCATGCTCGCCGGTGATGCTGCCGCGATCGACAGCACGACGAAGCTCATTCTTGGAACGATCAACCTTTCGACCTTTGCTACGGACTTTTCCGCCACTTACACCATCATTCCGCCGAACGGCACCGAGAATATGACCGGCGTCACCGAGGCAACGGTGACGGTCTCCATCACGGGCGTTGCCACAAAGTCCTTTGCTGTGAATCCGGACAATATCGTATGCATCAATGTGCCGGACGGATACGAAGCGGAAAACATCACGCAGGCGCTCAACGTCACCGTTCGTGCGCCGCAGGAGATCCTCGATCAGATCAGCGAGGTGAATCTCCGCGCCGTGGCGGATCTCTCCAATCTCGGCACGAACGCCTCCGGCGTTTTCACCCCGACGGTGGAGATCAAGATTGACGGCTTCCCCGAGGCGGGGTGCGTCGGCGAATACAAGATCTATATCACACTCAAGGAAAAGCGTTAAAAGGATCATGTACGGCTACATTCGCCCGAATATCGGAGAGCTTCGCATAAATGAATACCGCCGGTTCCGTTCCGTCTACTGCGGCCTGTGCGAAGCGCTTCGGCAGCGGTACGGGATTTTGTCCCGATTTCTCGTCAGCTATGACATGACGTTTCTCGCACTGCTCACGCTTTCGCCGGAGACGAGGATCGATTTTCGCCGCTGTCCGGTGCATCCGCTACGGAAGCAGCCGTGCATCTGCAGCGCGACGGAGCTGTACACTGCCGCGGATTACACGGTCATCCTCGCCTATCAGAAGATGATGGACGATGCCGCCGACGAAAAGGGCTTTCGGGCGCTGCGCGCGCGCCTCGCCGTCCGGCTTCTCCGCCGAAGCTATCGCAGGGCGGCAGCGCGCCAGCCGGAGTTTGACGAAAACGCCAGGCAATGCCTTGCCCGTCTCGCCGCCATCGAGAAGAGCGGCGGTACATCGCTCGACGCAGCGGCAGACTGCTTTGCCCGCCTCATGGCCTTCCCGGCCAGCCGGGCGGCTGAGGAAGCGCTGCGTCGGGAGCAGAGTGAGATACTGTATCATGCCGGACGAGCCATTTACATTCTGGACGCGGCGGACGATTATGCCGCCGACCGGAAAAACGGCCGGTATAACCCTCTTTGCCTGCGCTTCAGCTCCGACGCCATGACGGCATCAGAAAAAGACGGGATCCGCGCCACACTGAATCTATCGCTTTCGCGCGCCATGAGTGCCGCGGAGCTTCTGCCGGAAAGCGGCTGGAAGCCCATTCTCGAGAATATTCTGTCCTGCGGCGTTCCGCATGTGGCCGATGCGGTGTTTGCCGGGACATGGACAAAAAACAGAAAAAATACGGAGGATCTCTGATCCTTCCTACAGGGAGAAAACGAATGACCGATCCTTACGTTGTTCTGGGAGTTTCCCGAACAGCATCCGATGAGGAGATAAAAAAGAAGTACCGCGAGCTTGCCAGGAAATACCATCCGGACAATTATGCCAACAATCCGCTCGCCGATCTTGCCCAGGAAAAGATGAAGCAGATCAACGAAGCCTACGACGCGATCACAAAGGAGCGCGCGGCCGGCGGGGGGGCGCAGTATAAGACCTATTCGCAGCCCGGGAGCACCTCATCTGCCGGCGCGAGCGGCCCGTATCGTGACGTCCGCTCGGCGATCATGGCGGGCGATTTCGCCCGCGCCGAGATGATCCTCGGCTCGATCGTTGACCGCAATGCCGAGTGGCACTTCCTCATGGGCGCAGTCGCCTATCACCGCGGATGGCTGGACGAGGCTTCCAACTATTTCCGCAAGGCCGCATCGATGGATCCCGGCAACACGGAGTACCGCCAGGCGGTCGCACAGATGGAAAATCAGGCCGGCAATCCGTTTTCCACGGGAGGCAGCGTTTCCGGGATGGATGCGCTTGGCTGCGGCTCACTTTGTCCATGTCTGGCGTTCATGGCCGCTTCCGGCAGCTGTATGCCGTACGTTTTTTGTTATTGATGAGTTAAATTTATATATTTGATATTGGGGAGATGGGAAGAGATGGGAAAGCTGCTCAGCATGACCGGCTACGGAAGCGCCAAGGGTTCCGTAGAAGGTCAGCAGATCACCGTTGAGCTGAAAAGCGTCAACAACCGGTACCTGGACTGCTCGGTTCGACTGCCGCGAAACTTCCTCTTTGCCGAGGATGCGGTAAAGCAGGCGGTCTCCGCCGGTGTGTCGCGCGGCAAAGTGGATGTTTTTGTGTCGGCGCAGGCCTCGCAGGATTCGGAAACGGTTGTTTCGGTCAACGAAGAGCTTGCCCGCGGCTACCGTGACGCGGTCACGCACATTGCCGATGCACTCGGTCTTGAAAGCGGACTCAATGCGTTCAGCATTGCCCGTTTTCCTGACGTGCTGACGGTCGAGCGGCGAGAGCTCGACACGGACAAGGCCGCAGCGGCGCTCTCCGAGATCACGGCAAAGGCTGTGGAGGAGTTCAATGCCATGCGTGAGCGCGAGGGCGATCGCCTGCGTCGCGATATGCTCGGAAAGCTTGAAACCATTGAGGGACTGGTTTCCGTCGTGGAAGAGCGTTCCCCGCAGACGGTGAAGGAATACCGTGAGCGGCTCGAAGCGCGTCTGCGCGATATTCTGGCGGATCGCTCGCTGGATGAACAGCGCGTTATTACCGAGGCGGCCATTTTCGCCGACCGCACCGCCGTAGACGAGGAGACCGTCCGTCTTCGCAGCCACATTGCTCAGTTCCGCGCCATGCTGGAGGAGGGCTCTCCGATTGGACGGAAGATGGACTTTCTTGTGCAGGAATTCAACCGCGAATCAAATACCATCGGTTCCAAGTGCAGCGACGCCTCCCTTGCCAAGGTCGTTGTCGATCTCAAGTCCGAGATCGAAAAGATCCGTGAACAGCTGCAGAACGTGGAATGAGGTGCGGGTATGAAGCTCATTAACATCGGATTCGGCAATCTTGTTTCCGCCTCGCGCCTGATCGCCATTGTCAGCCCGGAATCCGCGCCGATCAAGCGCATCATTCAGGATGTGCGCGAGCGCGGCGAACTCATCGACGCGACCTACGGACGCAGAACGCGCGCTGTCATCATCATGGACAGCGGCCACGTGATCCTCTCGGCACTTCAGCCGGAAACGGTCAGCGCCCGCATGACCGGACGCGCGGAGGATGCTTCGGCAGAAGAGAGGGACGAGGAATGAAGCGCGGTAAGCTGATGGTGATCTCCGGGCCCTCCGGCTGCGGAAAGTCCACGGTGATCGGAAAAATGATGGCGGGGCGGAAGAATGTGGAGTTCTCCGTATCCGCTACGACGCGTTCCCCGCGCCCCGGCGAAAGAGAAGGCGTCGATTACTTCTTCGTCTCTCGCGAGCGTTTTGAGGAAATGCTCCGAAACGGCGAGCTTCTGGAGCACGCCGAGTTTGTCGGCAACCGCTACGGCACGCCGAAGTCCCAGGTCTGCCAACGGCTCGAAAGCGGTGTGTCCGTGATCCTTGATATCGAAGTGCAGGGCGCAGCGCAGGTGAAGCAAAAGCTTCCCGAAGCCGTTACCGTATTTCTTGCTCCCCCGGGATTGGACGCGCTCGAACGCCGTCTCCGCGGCCGCGGAACAGAATCGGAGGAGACGATCCGCGCCCGGCTCGAAACGGCGCGGCGTGAAATGGCGCTTGCTCCGACCTATGATTATACCGTGATCAACGATGACCCGGATCGCGCCTCGCGCGAGCTCGGCGCCATCCTCGACAAATAAATCCCGTGCAAATGTTTTATACCGGTCATCACCGGATCAGAAAGGAATGGAATCTGTTATGATGCTTTATCCCCCGATGGCGAGTCTGGTCGACAAAGTCGGCAGCCGCTACCTTCTCGTGAATCTTGTTGCCCGCCGCGCTCGCCAGATCGCGAACAACGCCGAGGAAAACGGCGAGATCCTTGATAAGAAGCCGGTCTCCATGGCGATCGACGAGGTGTACTCCGGCAAGCTGACGCTGGAAAAGAAGGATGACTGATTCGCCGGCAACGGCAAAAATCGCTGTCGCCGCTGCGACGTATTGGGTAGACCGGCCGTTTGACTACCGCATTCCGCCTGCGCTCGCGGATAAGGTCGTGCCGGGCGTGCGCGTTGTCGTTCCGTTCGGCGGCGGCAACCGCCGCACGGAGGGTATCGTTCTCTCTCTTGGAACGGTGCAGACCGGTATGCGGCTGAAAAACATTGCTTCCGTGCTGGATGCCACGCCGGTTCTTTCCCCGGAGATGATCCGTTTGGCAGTCTGGCTGCGGGAGCGGTATTTCTGCACGGTCTACGACGCCGTGCACGCCATGCTGCCCGCCGGACTCTGGTACCAGATGGAGTCGGTATATACGCTCTGCGCCGGGCTTGACCGGGAGAGTGCGTATGCCGCGGCAGGAAAGTCCCCGCAGGAACAGCTTGTGCTCGACGCGGTATTTGCCCACGGCGGAAGCTGCCCGCTGGCGGATCTTGAACGTCTTTTTGAGAACGGGAGCCCGGCGCGGGCGCTGCAATCGCTCGTGCGCAAGGGTGTGCTGGAAACGGACAGCCGGGAGAAGCGCCGTGTCGGCGATAAGAAGATCCGTATGGTCTCTCTGGCAGTTTCGTCGGAGGATGCGCAGACCGCGGCCGACCGCCGCGAGAAGCGCGCACCGCTGCAAAGCGCGTGTCTGCGCCTGTTGTGCACGCTCGAGCGTGTATCGTTCTCGGAGCTGTGCTACTTTACGGGCGCTTCGTCGTCCTCCGTCAACGCGCTGGTAAAAGCGGGACTGGCGGAGATCACGCAGGACGAGGTGTTCCGCCGCTCCGGTTTCCGTAGTGAGGAGCAGTCCCCGCTGCCGGTGCTCAACGATGAGCAGCGCGCGGCATTTGAGGGAATCCTCTCTCTCTATGACGGCAAGCAGGCGTCGGCCTCGCTGCTCTACGGCGTTACCGGAAGCGGCAAGACGTCGGTATACATCCATCTGATCGACGCCATGCGCCGAAAGGGGAAGGCGTCCATCCTGCTTGTGCCGGAGATCGCGCTCACACCGCAGATGATCCGCATCTTTTCCTCGTATTTCGGGGATGATGTTGCGGTGCTGCACAGTTCCCTTGCCGTCGGCGAGCGCTACGACGAGTGGAAGCGCATCAAGACCGGCCGGGCCCGTGTCGTGATCGGCACGCGGAGCGCCGTGTTTGCCCCGTGCAGCGATCTTGGTCTCATCATCATCGATGAGGAGCAGGAATACACCTATAAATCTGAAAACTCGCCGCGCTACCATGCGCGCGACGCCGCCAAATACCGCTGCGCTTCGTCCAACGCGCTCCTTGTCCTCGGCAGCGCAACGCCGGATGTGGAGAGCCGTTACCGCGCCGAAACAGGCGTTTATCATCTTTTCACGCTGAAAAACCGCTTCAATGCGCGCCAGCTCCCATCCGTCCGCGTCGTGGACATGCGGCAGGAGCTCCGCGGCGGAAACGGCAGCGAAGTAAGCGGTGTGCTGCTGCATGAGCTGCGCGAAAACATTTCCCGCGGCGAGCAGAGCATTTTGTTTTTGAACCGCCGCGGCGCGGCGAGCCTTGTCGCATGCGGTGAGTGCGGCTATACCTACACCTGCCCGCATTGCAGCGTGAATCTTACGTGGCACAGCGTAAACCGGCGGCTCGTCTGCCACCATTGCGGCTACACGCGCCCGCTGGACGATGTCTGCCCCGAATGCGGAGGACTTCTCAACCAGTTCGGCACCGGTACGCAGAAGCTGGAAGAGCATCTGCGCGAGGCGCTGCCGGATGTGGAGATTTTGCGCATGGACGCGGATTCCGTGTCTCCCGCAGGATCACACGAAAAGATCCTCTCTCAATTCCGGGAGAAAAAGGTGCCGATCCTCATCGGCACACAGATGGTCACCAAGGGGCTGGATTTTGAGAATGTGACGCTTGTCGGCGTCATATCCGCCGATCAGCTTTTGTACTGCGGCGATTACCGCGCGGGAGAGCGCTGCTTTTCCCTGATCACGCAGGTCGTCGGGCGTTCGGGGAGAGGTGCGAAACCCGGACGGGCGATCATCCAGACGTTCACACCGCAAAATCCTGTGATCGGCATGGCCTCCCGGCAGGATTACGAAGGCTTCTATGCTGAGGAGATCGAACTGCGCCGGCTGCAAAACTGTCCGCCGTTTTCCGATATCGTGACCGTTACGGTATCGGCGGAGGACGAGTCCGCCGTTCTCCGGTGCTGCACGTACATCCGCGACCGGATGCGATCCGAACTTCGCACCCGAAAGGATGCCACGGTGCTCGGCCCTGCGCCGCTGCCGGTCGTGCGCGTCAGCAACCGATACCGCTATCGCGTAACGCTGCATTGCCGGTTTGACAAGGAGATCCGGACGCTCGTATCGGGGCTTCTGATCCAATGCAATACCGCAAAAGAATACAAGGGTGTGTCGGTTTTTGCCGACTATAACCCGATGGAGTGAATATTATGGCGCTTAGAAATATTCTTACCGAAGAAAACCCCGCGCTGCGAAAGGTTTGCCGTCCGTATACGGCGTTTGATGCGCGGCTGCATCAGCTTCTGGACGACATGAAGGAGACGCTCGCGCAGGCCAACGGCGTCGGCCTTGCCGCGCCGCAGGTCGGCATTATCCGCCGTGCCTGCATTGTGGTGGAAACGAACGTACCGGAAGGGGAGAGCGAGTATTTTATCGAGCTCGTGAACCCGGAGATCATTGAGCGAGACGGCGAGCAGGAGGGCGGCGAGGGCTGCCTGAGTTTGCCGGAGCAGTACGGCGTTGTCAAGCGCCCGAACCATGTCAAAGTCCGCGCGCAAGATCGAAACGGCAATACGTTTGAGGTCGAAGGCACCGGCCTTACGGCCCGCTGCTTCTGTCATGAGATCGATCATCTCGACGGCATTCTCTTTACCGACCGTGCGACCCATATGTACACGGACGAGGAAATGGAAGAGCTCTACGGCGGAGACGACAAAGAATGAGAATTGTTTTTATGGGAACGCCGGACTTTGCGGAAGAATCGCTGCGTGCGCTTCTCGAAGCCGGTGAAGATGTTGCCGCGGTTTTTACGCAGCCGGACAAGCCGCGGGGACGCGGCATGCAGGAGAGCTTCTCTCCGGTGAAAACCCTGGCCGTGGAGCGCGGCATTCCCGTGTATCAGCCGGTCACGTTCAAAGACGGTGCGGCAACGGAGCTTCTTCGCACACTCGCGCCGGAGCTTCTTGTGGTCGTTGCGTATGGCCGCATTTTGCCGCAGGCGTTTCTTGATGTGGCAAAGTACGGCAGCATCAATGTTCACGGCTCGCTCCTGCCGAAATACCGCGGCGCTGCGCCCATCCAGTGGGCAGTGCTCAATGGGGACAAGATGACTGGCGTGTCGGTACAGTATATGGCCGCGGCCATGGATGCCGGCGACGTGATCGCTTCGTGCGAAACGGAGATCGGCGAGTTTGAAACATCCGGCGAGCTTTTCGACCGGCTGAAAACACTCGGCGCGGAGCTTCTGGTGGAGACTGTCCGCAAAATCGAACGGGGAGACATTGTCCGCACGCCGCAGAATGAGGCGGACGCCACCTATACGAAAATGCTCGGTAAGGACATGTGTCCGATCGACTGGAATAAAACGCCGCGAGAGATCGTAAAGCATATCTGCGGTCTGGATCCCTGGCCGGTGGCCACGGCGGAGCTCGGCGGGGTTTCCTTCCGCGTGTTCGGCGCCGAGTATACCGACACGAAAACGGCGCTCGCGCCCGGAAAGATCGTCTCCGCCGGAAAGGCTGGCATCGAGGTTGCCTGCGGCGGCGGAGCTACCCTTCGTCTCACCGAGGTGCAGGCGGCAGGGAAGAAGCGCATGAGTGCTGCGGCGTTCCTGCTTGGCCACCCGATGAAAGCGGATGGCTAGCGGCACATCGGGCGCCCGCGAGGCGGCGCTGTATGTCCTCGCCCGCTGCCGGAGATTTGACGCCTGGTCACAGCAGACCATTCAGGCGGCGGCAGATAAGTTTTCTCTTGATGAGCGCGATACGGCGCTCTGCACCAAGCTCTGTCTGGATGTGCTGCAAAACGCGGCGCTCTGTGATTTCTACATTGGCTGCTATTCTTCCGTTCCAGTATCGAAGCTTGAGCCGAACCTGCTGGATATTCTCCGGCTCGGTGTCTGCCAGCTCCTGTTTATGGATAAAATACCGGTGTCGGCAGCGGTCAACGAAGCGGTCGAGCAGACGAAGCGCTCCGGCTCCCGTGCCGGTGGGCTGGTGAACGCCGTTTTGCGCCGCGTTGCAGAAAACCTGGACAAGCTCCCGGAGATCCCGAACGGCGGTACGGCGCAGGAACTCGCTGTCCGGTACAGTCACCCGCTATGGCTGTGCGAGCGCATGGTATCCGAGCTCGGCTACGACGGAGCGGCGGCTTTCTTTGCCGCAAATAACCGTGCACCGAAGCTTACAGTTTCGGTAAACATCCGGTATGGCGATGCAACGACGCTCGTGGAACGGTTCGCTGCGGCGGGGGTTCGCGCTCATGTGAGCGAGCTTTCCCCGGTATCCGTATGCGTGGAGGATAAGGGAAATGCCGCCGCACTTCCCGGCTTTGCCGAGGGCGAATTTTTTGTGCAGGATGCCGCCGCGGCAATGAGCGTTTTATGCGCCGCGCCGCAAAAGGGGATGCGTGTGCTGGACGCATGCTCCGCTCCCGGCGGAAAAAGCCTTCTCTGCGCGTCGCTGATGGAAAACGAGGGCGAGATCCTCGCCTGCGACCTTCATGCAAAAAAGCTCCGGCTCGTGGATGAGAATGCCGAACGGCTGGGCTTTTCCATCATCCGTACCGCGCCGATGGATGCCTCCAAGCCGTATGAAACGCTCTGGGAGAGCTTCGATCTTGTCATCGCGGACGTGCCGTGCTCCGGCATGGGCGTTATCCGCAAAAAACCGGAGATCCGCTATAAAGACCCCAAACCGCTTGCCGGACTTCCGGCGATCCAGAAGCGGATCGCCGACGGACTTTCCGCGTGCGTCCGGCCGGGCGGGGTGCTTCTCTATTCGACCTGCACCGTTTTCCGGGAGGAGAACGAGGATGTTGTCGATAAATTTCTTCACGACCACCCGGACTTTACCCGCGAAGAACAGCGGCTCATTCTGCCGCAGGAATATGATACGGACGGCTTCTTTTATTGCCGCATGAGACGAAATGCCTGATTTGACCGAAAAAATCGATATAAAATCCATGCTCCCGGACGAGCTGGCAGAGTATCTCCGCTCGCTCGGCCAACCGGCGTACCGGGCCAAGCAGCTTTTTCGCTGGTTTTCCTCCGGCTGCGGTTCGTGGGACGAAATGACGAATCTCCCGCAGACTCTCCGGCGCGAGCTTTCCGAGCGCTGTATGCTCTCCGCGCCGAGGGTGCTGAAAAAACAGCAGTCCGCCGAGGATGGGACGATCAAGTTCCTCTGGGAGCTGCAGGACGGCAATGCCGTAGAAACGGTCGTTATGCGGTATCACTACGGAAACACCGTCTGCATCTCCTCACAGGTCGGCTGCCGGCAGGGCTGCGCCTTCTGTGCCTCCACCATCGGCGGTCTGGTGCGGAATCTCACGCCCTCGGAAATGCTTGACGAGGTGCTTTTCTCCGAGAAGGAATCCGGCCTGCCGGTTTCCCACATCGTTCTGATGGGCATCGGTGAGCCGCTGGATAATTTTGATACCGTCATGCGGTTTCTGGCGCTCATCAACCACCCGGAGGGGCGCAATATCAGCATGCGCCACATTTCCCTTTCCACCTGCGGTCTGACGGAGCGGTTTGACGATCTCGCCGCGCGCGATCTGCAGATCACGCTTTCCGTGTCGCTGCACGCGCCGGACGACGAAACGCGAAGCCGCATCATGCCGGCCAATCGCGGACGCGGTGTGGACGAGCTTTTCCGCAAATGCAAAGCCTATTACGAAAAAACCGGGCGCCGCATATCGTTTGAATACGCGATGATCGACGGCGTGAATGACTCGCCGGAGCAGGCGGAGCTGCTCGCCCGGCGGGTAAAGCCGCTCGCGGCGCATGTCAATCTCATTCCGCTCAACCACGTGGATGAGCGCAGCTTTGAGCCATCCAAACCGGAGAATCTCAAACGGTTTGTGAATATACTTACGAAGAACGGAGTCAACACGACCATACGGCGGCGTCTCGGCAGCGATGTGGACGCATCGTGCGGACAGCTTCGCCGCAAAATGACGAGGGAAGCAAAATGAACGCTTTCGGTATTACCGACAAGGGAAAAGTACGTTCCGTCAATCAGGACTACTACCGCCTGAGCGTTTCGCCGAGCTGCGAATACGTTCTCGCGGCGCTGTGCGACGGTATGGGCGGCGTGCACGGCGGAGAGATCGCCTCGACGATCGCCGCGGACTCGTTCATGCAGTACGCGGAGGACATGCTGCACCGTGAACCGGCAGTGGACGCGGCACAGATCCTGCGGGAAGCGGCAGCCTATGCCAATTTGAAGGTGTATGACCGCGCCTTTCGCGACGATGCCTGCCGCGGCATGGGTACAACGCTCGTGGCTGCGCTCGTCCGGATGAATGACGCCGCCGTTGTCAACATCGGCGACAGCCGGTGCTACTGGCTGGCGGACGGCCAGCTCCAGCAGGTAACACGCGACCATTCGCTTGTGCAGAGCATGGTCGACCGCGGACTGATCACCGAGGATGAGGCGCGGTCGCATCCGCGCAAGAACGTGATTATGCGCGCTGTCGGATTGGAGCGTACCATTCGCAGCGACATTTTCCGGCTGGATATCTGCTCCGGTGATGCCCTGCTGCTCTGCTCCGACGGGCTGAGCAATCTTGTGAGCGCCGGAGAAATGGAAGCTCTTCTTCTCGCGCGCTCGGACGATGACGCGGTCTGCCGCGAGCTTTTGCGCATGGCGTTGGAACGCGGCGCGCCCGACAATGTCACGCTGGCGCTTGTACGCCGATGAACCTACGGGGGAACGATATGGATACAAAAAATCAGGACAAATACCGCGGCATGATGCTCGACGGCCGGTATGAGCTTGTGGAGCTCATCGGCAGCGGCGGCATGGCGGTCGTATATAAAGCGATGTGCCACCGGCTCAACCGCTATGTGGCGGTGAAGATCATGCGGCCGGAGCTTGCAAAGAACGAGAAGTTCCGCCGCCGTTTCCAGACGGAATCGCAGGCGATCGCGAAGCTGAGCCACCCGAACATCGTCGGCGTTTACGATGTCAGCCGCAGCGATCATGTGGAATATATCGTCATGGAGCTGGTCGACGGCGTCACGCTCAAGCAGTACCTTCAGGAGCATGGCCCGCTGGATGCGGCGCAGACGGTGGATTTCTCCCTGCAGATTGCAAGGGCGCTCAGCCACGCGCACGGCAAGGGCATCGTTCACCGGGACATCAAGCCGCAGAATATCCTCGTTGTGGAGGACGGAGTCATCAAGGTCGCCGATTTTGGCATCGCCAACCTCCAATCCGAAATGCCGGATGTGGAAAATGAAGCAATCGGCTCGGTGCATTATATCTCGCCGGAACAGGCGCGCGGTCTGCCGGTGGATGGGCGGAGCGATATCTATTCGCTCGGCATCGTCATGTACGAAATGCTATCCGGAAAATTGCCGTTTGACGGCGACGATGACCGTACGGTCGCTCTCAAGCACCTCTCCGCCGTGCCGGCGCCTCTTCGTGAGATCGCGCCGTCCGTCCCGGAGGCGCTGGAAAAGATCGTGATGAAGGCGATGGACGCATCTCTCGACGAGCGTTATCAAACGGCGGATGCGCTTGTTGCCGATCTGGAAGCGCTGCAAAAAACGCTCAACGGTTCTCTCGACCGGATCGAAGGCAACGTTGCGCCGCTCAGTACGGCAGGGGAACTCGGCAAGGAGGATTATATCCGCCGCCGCCGCCGTGCCCACCGCGTCAGCATGCTTTCCGGCTTCTTTGGCGTCATGGCCGCCATATTGATCATCGCCGTGTTCCTCTGGAACTATTTTCTGAGCGATATCTTCGTTGTCAACCAGCGCGTCGCCATTCCCAACTTTGTCGGCAGCAATTACGAGACGATCATCAACAGCAAGGAATTTAAGGACAAATACAACTTCGATCTCATTTATGAGATCGATCCGAACGTGGAGCGCGGGATCATCATCGGCCAGTCGCCCGACGCGGGGAAGAGCTATATGCTGACCCCGGACGGCATCAAAGTTACGCTTACCGTGAGCACAGGCGTTATGTTAACTGAGATCCCCAATCTGCTCAATTACGATTACCGTGAAGCGACGAGCGAGCTTGAGAAGCTCGGCTTTGTCGTGGACAAAACATTCGCCGATTCCGACGATGTAGCGGCAGACTGCGTGATGCAGATCAGCCCCTCGCCGGGTGAAAAGCTCCCGGCGGGCGCAACGGTCTATCTTACGATCAGCCAGGGCGCCAAAACCGAAACGGTCATTATGCCGTACCTCGTCGGCAAGGACTATGCCACTGCGGAAGCGGAACTTGCCGCCGCGCCTCTGACGCTTGTTTCTGTGAGCTACGTTTACAACAATACGATCCCGGAAAACTACGTTGTGAGCCAGACGGTCGAGGCCGGAACAGAGATCCCTGCGTACTCCAAGATCTATCTGCAGATTTCGCTCGGCCCTGAAACGACGCCGACGCCGTCGCCTTCTCCGGTCCCGACGCAGGATCCGAATGTTGAGTGAGCCGGATGGAAGGACGTATCATCAAGGCTCTGAGCGGCTATTACTATGTGGATACCGGCGAAGAGCTCATCACGTGCCGTGCCAGAGGCAAATTCCGGTTGGATGGGACAAGCCCTCTTGTCGGCGACCGGGTACGGCTGGACGTTTCGCCGGACGGCACGGGCAGCGTGCGGGAGATCCTTCCACGGCGGAACTACTTCATCCGACCGGCTGTCGCGAACATCGATCTCATGGTGATGCTCGCCGCGGCGGTCAATCCTATCACGGATCCGTTCCTCATTGACCGGGTGTCTGCGCTCGCAGCGCATCATTCCTGCAATTTTCTCCTTTGCATCAACAAGGCCGATCTAAACCCCGGTGACGAGCTTTTCTCGATCTATTCCGCCTCGGGCATCCCCGTGGTGCGGACGAGCGCCGTTACCGGCGAGGGGCTGCCGGAGCTCTCCGAGCGCCTGGCCGGCCGGGTCTGCGCTTTTACGGGCAACTCCGGTGTTGGAAAATCCAGCCTTTTGAATGCACTTTCACCGAAGCTTTCGCTTCTTACCGGCGAGGTCAGTCAGAAGCTTGGCCGCGGGCGGCATACAACGCGCCATGTGGAGCTTTTTTCGCTTGAGAACGGTGGGTATGTCGCCGATACGCCGGGCTTCGGCTCCTTTGATATCGAGCAGATGGAATCCATTCGCCCGGCGGAGCTGCAATACTGTTTTCCGGAGTTTGAACCGTACCTTGGTTCCTGCCGGTTTACGGACTGCACCCACCGCAACGAGCCGGACTGTGCCGTCCGCGCCGCTGCGGACGAGGGAAAGATCCACCCGTCCCGGCTGGACTCCTACCGCTGCCTGTGGGAGCAGGCAAACCGGAAAAAGGACTGGGAAGTCCGCGAATAAGAACATATGATCCCCCGGTGCGTACTATGTAGTAAAGCATGGTGCGCATCGGGGGATTGTTTATGCGGCGCGGAAATCGGCGAAAAAATCCCGTCGGATGGATCATTGTGACGGTGGGGATCATCGTCCTGCTCTCGCAGATCCTTCCGGTGGGATTCTGGTGGTTCTTGCTCGGCGCGTGTCTGATCGGCGTCGGCATATGCATCAATCGAAATTGCTGTTGAGGAGGATCGTATATGAAGGTCATCTATATCCGGCTTCCCGGCTTTCTTTACCGGATGCTTCTGAAGCTGGAGTGACATATTTTCCGGGCATTTCTCATAAAGTATACCGAAAACGGACAAGGAGAGGAATGCCTATGGAAGTCAATCTGAAACGGGAAGCCATTCAATACTGCACTCCTGTTTATTCCGATACACTCAGCCGCGAGGAAACGCTGGAAACGGTTGTTTCAGACACTCTGCCGGATATTGTCCGGATCCTGGACGTGGACGCCGCGGTGTATCTGCGCTCCAAAACGATACAGCAGGGGACCATTCGCCTCGAGGGAAACATACGCGGAACAGTGCTGTACATCGGTGAGGGCTCGGAGCGCCTGCAAAGAATCGAAACGGAGCTTCCGGTCGTCTTTTCTGCGGAGACCGGCGGTGCGGAGGATACGGATACGTTTGCTGCCAATGTGTGCGTTTCGTCGGCAGATGCAAAGCTCCTCAACCCGCGAAAGATCCAGTTTCGTGCTGGTGTCTGCGCCGCGGTTGTTGTTTACCGCAGCGTGACGGCGGAGCTTCCGGCGGAGGCGGAACAAACACCGGGGCTCTATACGCTGACCGATACGAAAACCGTCTGCTTTCTTTCCGGCGTGGAGGAAAAGAGCTTCCTCGTCTCCGACGAAGCGGAGCTTCCCGCCGGATGCCCGCCGATGGAAAAGCTGCTCTGCTATTCGCACACGGAAAGCGTTGATGAGCTCAAGCAGGTCGGCGGCAAGATGATCCTGCAGGGAACGGTGCGGCTTGACACGCTCTATCTGACAGCGGGGGACGACGCGCCGCAGCATCAGAGCTTTCGTATTCCGTTCTCGCAGATCCTCGACATTGCAAATGGCAAAGCGGAGCTATCCACCGTGATATTGACCTCCGGCGGATGCTATCTCGAGCCACTCTCCGGCAGTGACGGCATAACCTCGCTTCATCTGGAGCTGCATCTGTGTGCACAGACGCTCTGCCGCAGCGAAACAGAGATCCGCTATATAGCGGACGCCTACAGCCTGAAAAATACCTGCCGGCTGAAAACGGACACCGTGCGCACGCTGAGCGCGGCGCGCCCGGCCGTACTGCGGCAGTCGGTGCGCGAGACGCTGGAAACGCTGGATTCGCCAAAGGAGATCGTATATACCCGTGTGACGGCATCGTTCCCGGCGCGCGCAGAAAACGGCGTTTCGGAGAACGTCTGTGTCCGCGTGCTCTACCGAACGCAGCGCGGCAGCCTGTCCTCCATGAGCCGCGTACTGACGCTCATGTTTGAAAATGCCGAGACGGCGGGAACGGCGCTGCCGGAAACGGCGCGTTTCGGCGAGATCTACGCTGCCGCCGGAGACAACGCCGTGGAACTGCGCTGCCCGGTCGAGCTTTCTCTCGACGCGGCGGCTGCCTCGGAGTTTACGTATGTGAGCGAAATGGAGCTGGACGAGAACGAAAATGCGGAAGAAACAGAGCGCCCGTCGCTGATCGTGATCCGGCTCGGTACAGAATCGCTCTGGAACGTCGCAAAGAAATTCGGCTCCACCTGTGAACTGATCGAATCTGCCAATCCCGGGCCGGTAAATCCGGGAGATCTGATCCTTATTCCGCACGGGAGATAAGGAAAGCTCTTGTCATCCGCGGGCGAAAGTGCTATAATTCCTTCAAACGTATTTTTTGTTTGGGGGAATTACAGTATGTCCGGACATTCCAAGTGGCATAACATACAGAAAACCAAGGGCGCACAGGACGCCAAGCGCGCACAGGCGTTCACCAAGATCGCCCGCGAAATGATCGTTGCCGTCAAGGAAGGCGGCAGCGGCGATCCGGCGAACAACTCCCGTCTCGCGGCGGTCATCGCCAAGGCGAAGGCGACCAACATGCCGAACGACAACATCAAGCGCACCATCGAAAAGGCGCTTGGCAGCGGCGCTACCGATAACTACGAAAGAGTTACCTACGAAGGCTACGGTCCCTCCGGCGTTGCCATCATTGTGGATGCCATGACCGATAACCGCAACCGCACCGCATCCGACGTGCGTCACTACTTTGACAAGTACGGCGGAAACATGGGCGCTGCCGGCTGCGTTTCGTGGTCGTTTGATAAAAAGGGCGTCATCGTGATCGATAACGAGGACGAGGATCTTGACGAGGAAGCCGTTTTTGAGGCGGCGCTGGAAGCCGGTGCGGACGATCTCGAAGCGGAAGAAGACATCTTCACAGTCTATACGCAGCCGGACGATGTCGCTGCCGTGGCCGAAGCGCTTTCCGCCAAGTACCACCTGCTCTCCGCACAGGTCGAAATGGTCCCGCAGAACTACATCACCCTCACCGACGAGGGGGATATCAAGAACATGTCCAAGATGCTCGAGATGTTCGACGATAACGAAGATGTCCAGAACGTCTGGCACAACTGGGAAAACGAAGAATAATTCCCCAAAGCTAAAGCCCCCGGCTGTCCTTAGACAGCCGGGGGTTCGTCATGTTGTCTTATTAATTAAGTGTGTCGTTTGAGATATTCCACGATCTCCGGATACCGATCCGGCTGGATGTGGATGCCGTCACCGGAGTTGAAGCTGTCCAGATAATACCCGGCCTCATCGCACATCATGCGGAAAAGATCGATGTATTCGGTGTCGTATTCGCGGGAAAGCGCTTTAACAAGCTGCGAATAGAAGATCGTGCTGCCGGGATTGTAGAGCTCGTTCATCGGCGTGCTGCGGCCAACGGGGACGAGAGAGAGGAGATAGATCTTCGCATCCGGCTGCGTTTCTTTTACAAGATCGAGGATCGTGCGCATCGGCGTCATGAACTTTTCCACGCGGTCGGCGTCCAGGGAGCTGTCGTTGATGCCAAGCATTATGTAAATCTTTCCGTAGGCTTTGCTGTGCAGACCGTCGCTGAGCGTGCCGTACCGGCCGTCCGGAAGCTCGTAAAAATCAAAGTCCACAACGGCCTGTGCCGTGTGGCCGACGACAGCATAATAGTCGGGGCCGTACAGCCCGGAGTAACGCTGCATGCCTACGATCTGCGAATGACCGATGAAGCAGACGTCATTGAACCAGTCGTCCGTCACCGGTTCGCTTTCGGCGACGGTGGAAACGGGGAGAGCGGTCAGAATGTCCTGCTGCGTGCCGATAAACCGGAGGAGGGTCTCTTCCCCCTCGGCGAGCGGGACGGTGTCATTATAATGAAAGAACCCGTCCGTTCCTTCGATCATCACTCCGGCGCGCTGGATGGTGAAGGCGGCAGTCTGCGCTTCCGGTGTCATCAGTCCGCCGTCCAGAAACGAATACCACGGGTTGATCATATCGAACGATATGCCGCAAACATTGGCACAGCGGTAGAGCGCTATGAGAAGTGTTTCGCGCGTGAGAGGACCGTCAGGGCGGAAGCTGCCGTCCCCGTCGAGGGGGATGATGTTCTTTTTCACCGCCCATGCCGTTCCGGCGGCATACCATTGTGAGGCATCCACATCAGCGGGGATCGTGTCGGCGTCCTCCGCGTTTCCGTATACGCGGTACAGGATACCGGCGAGCATGGCTCGCGTCATCGGAGCGCCGACACCGCTGCATTCGGCATCGCGGAAAAGCTCGCGATCATCCGACATGGAGGCGGCTTCGCAGTATTCGGATATGCGCAGACTGGATATCTCCGGCTCTGCGGCGCAGACCGGCACGGCAAGAGCAAGGAGCAGAACAACGCACAGCAGCAGGGATACAATACGCTTCATGAGTATACTCGCTTTCGTATTTTATGAAATCAGAGAAGCTGCAAGCTCTCCATACACTTTTGCAGTTTTGCGGCGTTTTCCTCCGCCATCGGGCAAAGTGGCAGCCGCAGCCGTCCGGAATCCCAGCCGAGCATCTGCATCGCAGTTTTGACCGGGATGGGATTGACCTCGAAGAAGAGGGCATCAAAAAGCCCGGCATACGCCTCATGTATAGCACGTGCGGTAAAGAAATCGCCGCTGAGCGCCGCGCCGCAAAGCGTTGTCATGACTTGCGGCACGATGTTCGATGCCACCGAGATCACGCCCTTCGCGCCGAGCGCGAGCATGGGGAGGGTCTGGTCGTCGTTTCCGCTCCATATGTTCAGCGTGTCGCCGCAGAGATGCCGGGTGCGCGAAACAAGGGAAATATCGCCGGACGCTTCCTTTATGCCGTTGATGCGGGGAATCTCCGCGAGCCGCGCGTAATGTTCCGGCGTACAGGATACACCGGTGCGCCCCGGGACATTGTATACGATGAGCGGCAGTTCGGAATGCTCTGCGACATACGTAAAGTGCCGGATGATCCCGGCAGAACTCGCTTTATTATAATAGGGCGTCGTAAGGAGCAGCGCATCCGCACCGAGGCGTTCGGCGCGCCGCGCCGCGTTTGCGGCGGCGAGCGTGTCGTTCCCGCCGATCCCGGCGATGACCTTCATACGGGATCGTGTGTAGACCGAGGCAAACTCGATAATGGAAGCGCGCTCCGCCTCGGAAAGCGTTGCGGCCTCTCCGGTTGTACCGCACACGGCGATGGCGGCAGTGCCTCCCTCGGCCTGGCGGTCGATCGCCGCGGCGAGACGGTCATAGTCCACGCCCCGGTCTGTAAACGGCGTGACAAGCGCAGCAGCGCTGCCGGTGAAAACAGGTTTTTTCATGTTCCGTCCTTTCTGCCGCTCCGTACCGCGGATTATGCGGCAGGGAAGGGAACGGCAAAAAATACTCCCGCGTCATTGTATGCAGCGGGACACGCTGCGGTGCGCGGAAGTTCGGCGCTTTTGCGGTTGCAAAGCATGCGGAACATGATATATAATATTTTAAAAATATAATATCACTCCGCCGTACTCCCGTCAAGGCGAGCGCGGCGGCAAAACGTAGTGGCCGGAAAATCCCGGCAGATGGAGTAACCTTGAAAAAATCGGACTTTTATTACGATCTTCCCCCGGAGCTCATCGCGCAGACGCCGCTGGAGCGGCGCGATTCCTCGCGTCTTCTGACGCTGGACAAGCATACCGGCGAAACGGAGCATCACGTCTTTCATGAGCTTCCGGATTTTCTCAACGAGGGTGACTGCCTCGTAATGAACGATTCCCGCGTGATCCCGGCGCGGCTCTTCGGCACGCGGCCAACGGGCGGCAGCGTGGAGGTCGTGCTGCTGCGCGATCTCGGTGGAGGAGACTGGGAATGCCTTACCCGCCCGGGACGAAAAACACAGCCGGGGACGCATATCTCCTTCGGCAACGGCGAACTGACGGCGGAGGTCGTCCGCGCCGAGGCGGACGGCAACAAGGTACTGCATTTTCATTATGACGGTATCTTCCTTGAGCTGCTGGACAAGCTCGGAAAAATGCCGCTGCCGCCTTACATCAAGGAAGAGCTGACGGATAAGGAACGCTACCAGACGGTGTATTCCCGCGATCCCGGTTCGGCGGCTGCGCCGACGGCGGGGCTGCATTTCACCCCGGAGCTTTTGCAGCGCATTGCCGACAAGGGCGTTTCTCTTGCGTATGTCACGCTGCACGTAGGTCTCGGCACGTTCCGCCCGGTCAAGGAGGACAACATCGAAGATCATCCGATGCACGCGGAGTTCTGCATGGTAAGTCAGGAGACGGCGGACATCGTGAACCGCACGCATGCAAACGGCGGGCGTGTAGTCTCCGTTGGTACAACGTCTTGCCGGACGCTTGAGAGCTTCACCGGAGAGGACGGCATATTGCTGCCGAAGAGCGGCTGGACGGACATCTTCATCTATCCGGGCTACCGCTTCAAGGCCATTGATGCACTTGTGACCAATTTCCATCTGCCGGAGAGCACGCTCATCATGCTCGTCTCCGCGCTCGCCGGAAGGGAAAATGTCCTGCGCGCCTATGAGGAAGCCGTAAAGGAACGCTACCGCTTCTTCTCCTTCGGCGACGCGATGTTCATTTACTAAATAAGGGGAAAACGAATGTATAAACGAATCAAGCTGGAAGGCCGCGCCCGCCGGGGCGAATACACCACGCCGCACGGTACAGTGCAGACGCCGGTATTTATGAATGTCGGCACGCAGGCGGCGATCAAGGGCGGCCTCTCTGCGGACGATCTCCGGGAGATCGGCTGTCAGGTCGAGCTTTCCAACACCTATCATCTGCACGTCCGCCCGGGCGACGAGCTGATCCGCGATATGGGCGGACTGCATAAATTCATGCGCTGGGACGGCCCGATCCTGACCGACTCCGGCGGATTCCAGATCTTCTCGCTCGCGCAGCTTCGCAAGATCAAGGAAGAGGGCGTATACTTTAATTCGCATGTGGACGGACGTCACATCTTCATGGGGCCGGAGGAGAGCATGCGCATTCAGGCCAATCTCGGCTCGGACATCGCCATGGCGTTTGATGAGTGCGTTGGCATCCCCGCGCCGCGGGAGTACTGCGAAGCCTCGTGCGACCGGACGGTGCGCTGGCTCGCCCGGTGCAAGGAGGCACTCGCGCGCTACACCTCCGAGGATAACGCCGTCAATCCCGGTCAGGTGCTCTGGGGCATCAACCAGGGCGCGGTGTACCACGATCTCCGCATCCGGCATATGCAGCAGATCGCGGAGCTTGACCTGCCGGGCTATGCCATCGGCGGCCTTGCCGTAGGGGAGACTGCCGCGGAAATGTACGACACGATCTCCGCAGTCGAGGAATACATGCCGCAGGACAAGCCCCGTTATCTCATGGGCGTCGGAACGCCGGGGAACATTATTGAAGCAGTGTACCGCGGCGTGGACTTTTTTGACTGTGTGATGCCGGCACGAAACGGCCGCCACGGCCATCTTTATACTTGGGAAGGCGTCATCAATATCAAGAACGAGAAGTATGCCCGCGACGAGCGCCCGATTGATCCGGAGTGTCATTGCCCGGTCTGCCGGAAATACAGCAGGGCGTATCTCCGGCATCTCATGAAAGCGGAGGAGATCCTGGCGCTTCGCTTCTGCGTTATGCACAATCTTTATTTCTATAATTCCCTGATGGAAAAGATCCGCGCGGCGCTCGACGAAGGGGAGTATAGGGCGTTCCATGACCGGTATGTCGAAAAGTTGGATAAGCGGATATAATTCTCTTGCTTTTATCGGAAAACATCGGTATAATCAGTAACTGTAATTTACATTGGAGGGTTAACCCATGAAAAAGATCCTTGCAACTGTTATTGGCGTGATTTTCGCCATGTTCGCTTTTGCCGGCTGCAATACGGCGGCTGCGGACGGAAGCGCCACCGGCGCCAGCGGCATTACGAGCATCGTTATGATGGTCGTTATCATCGCTGTGTTCTACTTCCTGATGATCGTCCCCGAAAAGAAGCGCAAGAAGAAAGCGCAGGAGATGCGCGACAGCATCGAAGTCGGCGATAAGATCGTCACCATCGGCGGCATGGTCGGCAAAGTCGTCCACGTTACCAGCGATAAGCTCACCTTCGAGACCGGCGAGGACCGCGTCCGCATCGAGATCACCAAGTGGGCGGTCTCCAGCAACGAAGGCAAGGGTGCCAACAAGGAAACTTCCGATTCTGAGGAGTCTCTGGGCAACTGAGCGCATCCCACACATAGCGTATAAAAACACCCCCGCAGGAATAAGTATGAATGTACTTATCTGCGGGGGTGTTTTTATGGCCAAACAACAACCGAACCGAAGAGGACAGATGATAGATGTCATCCGATCGGGAAGTCTTATGGCGGGATTGTCGCTCCTGTTTGCTTTTCCGGCAGCGCTCTTGATCCGTGATGGAATACTGCCGGAGACATCGGAGCAGATTTCTGCACTTGTGTGTGCCGGTCTTGCGGCGCTTGTGTCGGAGTGCGTGCTCTTTGGAAAGAAAAGGGCAGGGTATGCGTATATTCCGCTCTCTGCGCTTGTCTCGGTGCTGATCCTTCTTCTGGTTGGGGCATGTATTCCAATGAATGGTTGGAATTTCGGTTGCGTTTTAAAGACGCTGTGTGTTATGACGGCTGCGATGACAATTGTATATTTCATAAAAATTAACAAAAATAACAAAAAATCGCAAAAGAAGCGGGCGCGGTATTACAAATAGGAATCAGGAAGCGGAGTTGACATAAGCGAAAAGAAATGGCCAATATCTTGGGATTATTACAAAACGTAATCGCAAGATATGGGAGAAAACCCTTGATTTTCAATGGTTTTTCGATGATAGGTTACATCGGATAACATAATGTTGTTTACATAATATATAGACATAATTCACAAAGTTCGAAAAACTAAGAAAAAAGGATTGATAACTTTATGATTCTGCGGTATAGTGTGCATACAACAGATTATGTAAATTATTGTTTTATGTTGTTTCTTTTGCTACGAAGTGAGGGGACAGCATGAACGATTCCGGTTTAAACGCGGCGATTTCTGCGCCGCTCATTTTTCGCTTTTCTAAACCGGCCCGCTGGATATTACCACTGGCAGTTTGCCTTGGCGCAGTATTGGGAACGCTTGCTGTTTTCTTTTTCCCGCATCCGGGGCCGGAACGCGTTGCATCTCTTGCGGACGCCGCTTTTTCAAATTCGACCGGGTATCTCCGGCTTCTCTGGACATATTCCGCGCCGTGTTTTATCACGGTGTTTCTTTCCGCCGTTCTATTCGGCTTTATTCTTCTTCCGATCCTTTTTCTAGCCCGGGGCTTTCTCCTTTCCTACAGCGCCGCGGCGCTGCTTGCGAGTGGTGTTTCTGCTGGGAAAACCTGCCTGATCCTCGGGATCCCGGCGCTATTTTCTCTTTCTGCATTGTTTTTGCTTGGCGAGGAGGCATTCTGCTCCTCACTTGACATATACCGAACTTGCCGTGGCTATCCGCGCATCCGGTTTTCGTTTGTTTCCACCGACCGGCTTTTGATTGCCGCGCTGCTTTTGTCCGCCGCGGCGTTTGTTCGGCAGCTTTTGATCCCGTTACTATTATAAGAGAAAGAAAAAGAGGAAGGAGGGCGTTGCTATGGATAATTCCGTATGCTTTGAAAAGTTCAAGGACTATCTCACGAATGTGAAAAAAGCTTCCAGCAACACCCTGAGTTCGTATCTCCGCGATATCCGTCAGTTCGGAGAATACCTTGACTCACACGAGACTGTCGGATACACCGAGGCGGACGAGGAGGTCCTGAACGGATACATTTCCTGGCTGCGTGGGATGGGAAAATCGGTAGCGACCGTTTCCCGCTCCATTGCATCCCTGAAATGCTTTTATACCTTCCTCATTTTGCAGCGTATCGTGAGCGAAAACCCGACCGGCAAGCTGGTTCCGGACAGGTGTGAACAGAAGCTCCCGCAGATCCTCACGAGCAGCGAGGTTGAACTCCTGCTCGAACAGCCGGAGTGTACGGACTTCAAGGGTTATCGCGATAAAGCCATGCTCGAACTGCTGTACGCCACCGGTATCCGTGTAAGCGAGCTCATTTCGCTCAATGTGACTGACGTAAATCTCTCGGCCGGTGCGATCCGCTGCGTGAGCCATGACAAGGAACGCTTCATCCCGCTTTATCCGGCGGCGATCCGGGCGCTGAGCGAGTATATGGAGTTTGTCCGCCCGCAAATGCTGGCGCGGAAAGATGAAACGTCTCTCTTTGTGAACGTCAGCGGCGAGCGCATGTCCCGGCAGGGCTTTTGGAAGATCATCAAGTCCTATCAGGCAAAGGCGCACATCGAAAAGGACATCACGCCGCACACGCTGCGCCATTCTTTTGCCGCACACCTCCTGGAAAATGGCGCGGATATCCGAGCGATCCAGGAAATGCTTGGCCATGCGGACATCAGCTCCACACAGATCTATTCCCAACTCGTCAAAAAGCAGCTCAAGGACGTGTACCAGAAATCGCATCCCAGAGCCTAATTTCGGCACATTTTGACTATATCTACGGCGAGGCGTTCCAAAAGTTTTTTGGGACGCCTCTTTATTTTTTGTAATCGATGTGTTACAATAACGTGAATACATTGGGAGGTTAGCAGCTATGCCTGAAAACTATATTACCAGCCAGACGGAAAAAGGGAATATCAGCATTTCGGAGGACGTTATCCAGGTGATGGTCAACGCCGCCGTTTCGGAGATCGAAGGCGTCGCGGGACTCTCGTCCGTGCCCGGCGCGGATATCGCCGAGTTTCTCGGCATCAAGAGTGCGACCACGCCGCCGAGCGTGAAGATCTCCGCGGAGAATGGCCAGGCCGTCATCGATATCCTCATCATGGTCCGTTATGGCTACGGCGTCACCGTCGTCGCCAAGAAGGTGCAGGATCAGGTCGCCGCAAGCGTGGAGGACATGACCGGCCTCAAAACCGTCGTCAACGTGCATATCACGGGCATCGCCTTTGATAAGACCGATATGAAGGGGTAATTCTCTCTATGACGAGAACAAATGCACGGCAACTGGCGCTCCAGCTCAGCTTTGCCGTTAACGCCGGCAGCGACGTTGGACCGGATGCTTTTTTCGACGAGGACTATTTCCGCGCTCTTCCGGCGGAGGATGCTCTTTTCACGGAGATCCCCAGCGAAAAGGAGCGCGCGTACATCAACGATCTCGTGACCGGCGTGCGCGACCACCGCGAGGAGCTTGACTCGCTCATCGAGCAGTTCTCTCACGGCTGGAAGCTTTCGCGCATTTCGCGCACCGCTCTCGCCGTGCTTCGCGTTGCGCTCTATGAGATCCTCTATATGCCGGATATCCCGGCTGCGGCGTCCATCAACGAAGCCGTCGAGCTCGCCAAGGGCTACGATGAGCCGGAGACCGTCCGCTTTATCAACGGCATCCTCGGCGCCTTTATGCGTTCCCGTGGCGAAGCTGCAGAGGAGACGGCCGAGCCGGAGACGGAGCCCGCTGCAGAAGAATGACGGAGATTTCGCCGCTCTCCGTATCGGAGATCACGGAGCACATCCGCGCCATTGTGGAAAGCGACGGTGCGCTGCGCCGCGTTTATGTCCGCGGCGAGCTTTCCAACTATAAGATCTATCCTTCCGGACATCATTACTTTACGATCAAGGACGCCGGGGCCTCGATGCGCTGCGTTATGTTCCGTGCCGACGCCTCCAGGCTGCGTTTCCGTCCGGAAAACGGCATGGCCGTGATCTGCGCCGGGCGTGTCGCCGTTTATCCGCGGGACGGAGCGTATCAGCTCTATGTCTCCGCCGTACAGCCGGACGGACTGGGCGATCTTCACGCGGCGTATGAGCAGCTCAAGGCAAAGCTTCTTGCCGAGGGGCTGTTCGCGCAGGAGCATAAAAAGCCGCTTCCCGCCATGCCGGAGAAGATCGCGCTCATCACCTCCGGCGCCGGGGCCGCCGTACAGGACATGATCCGCATTCTCGGAAAACGCTGGCCGCTCACGAAAGTGCTCGTGATGCCGGTACGCGTGCAGGGAACGGAGGCTCCCGCAGAGATCGTGGGCGCGATCCGGTACGCGAACCGGTGGGACGTGGCCGATCTCATCATCACCGGTCGCGGCGGCGGCTCCATCGAGGATCTCTGGGCGTTCAACGACGAGCGTGTTGCCCGCGCGATATTCGCTTCCGAGATACCGGTCATCTCCGCCGTTGGACACGAGCCGGATGTTACCATCGCCGACTTTGTTGCTGACGTGCGCGCGGCAACTCCCTCGAACGGCGCAGAGCTCGCCGTACCGGAGCAGTCAGACGTTCGTGCGATGCTCCTTTCTCTCGAAAACCGGCTCGCTCAGGCGGAAAGAAAGCGGCTCGACGCGCTTTCCGCACGGCTGACCGAGATATCTACGCGCCCGGTCATGCAGAGCCCGACGGGATTTCTGCAAAACCGTCGGCTGGACGTTGACCGTCTTTCCGACCGTTTGAACGCGGCGGAAAAGCATCTCCTGCTCGGAAAACGGCAGGAATATGTGCGGCTCGTCTCCTCGCTGGAAGCGATGAGCCCGCTCAAAGTACTTGCGCGCGGTTTTTCTGTTACGACCGACCGATCCGGCGCGATACTCAGAAATGCCAAGGCTGTCGTACCTGGCGACAGTGTCCATATACGGCTCGAACACGGAGCGCTTGACTGCCGTGTCGAGCATCAATCGGAGGTAGAAGGATGAAAAAGCTATATCGCATGATGGCGTTTGCTCTGGCAGCGGCGGCCCTTTGCTTTTCTCTGACGGGCTGCGGCATCTCCGACTTTTTCACGAACCGGGATAACAAAACACCGGATGCGGCGAGCACGTCTCCGTCGGCTGCTGCGACAGAGACGCCGAATGAGGCTACGCCTACGCCGGATGTATCTGCCACGCCGGAACCGACGAAGGAGCCGGTGAAGGTCGAGATCCATTATGAGAATAAGGCCGTGACCGAGCTGAGCTTCCAGACCTCCACGGTCATCCGCCTTCAGGCGGTCACGAGCGACGGCTCGACCGGCGGCATCTGGACATCCAGCGACGCCTCCTCCGCCAGCGTGGATGAAAACGGCATCGTCACCTGCTGGAAGGTGGGAAATCCCAAGATCACCTACACCATCGGAGAGGCTTCCGCGTCGATTACTCTCACAGTTACGGAGCCGACGATCAAGATCTGCTTCGGTGACGCGGAAAAGACCGATATCAGCCTCAGCGGTCAGTGGGGATATGAGATCCAGCTCACTGCCGTCGTTACGCCGGAGGGGAGCGAGTTCTCCTGGTCATCGGACGATCCGGCCATTGCGACCGTATCGGAGACCGGCCTTGTCACCGGCAGGAAGATGGGCTATACAAACATTGTGTGCAAGTCCGGCACCGCCAAGGCTGTCTGCATCGTACGCGTAACGGATAATCCGCCTGCGGCTGCGGCCGCAGCTGCACAGGCGACGCCCGACCCAAACGATAAAACACCGCGCGTTGTGATCACGTGCTTCGGTCTGCCGAACTCCGACTTTACGATCTCCGTCGGGCAGTCGGTCGATCTTAACTGCACGATGTACAACATCGATCCGAGCACAAACAAGGAGACGTGGACCATTGCCGATACCGCCATTGCCACAGTCAACGAGGACGGCGTTGTCACCGGTGTGAAGGAAGGCACGACCAAGGTTGTCTGCGCCATCGGTGACGTGAAATGCGAAACCATCGTCCGCGTCACCGATAAGAAGAGCTGAGAACAGAGGAGACACTATGGCAGAACGCAAAAGCGCAAAACCGAAAACCTTTGAACAAATGCTCACTCGGCTGGACGAGATCGTCCGCTCGCTCGAAAAGGGCGATGCTCCGCTCGAGGAGTCTCTTTCACTTTACACCGAGGGCGCGGAGTTGATCCGCACCTGCACCAAGCAGCTCGACGAAGCCGAACAGACCGTTGTGCGCCTGCAAAAGGGCATGGACGGTGCGCCGGTCGAAACATCTTTCGCATCGGAGAATGAATGAGCATGGATCATTTCAGCGAATATAAAACCATGCAGGGCGAGATTAACGCCGCGCTTGAAGCCTGCTTTTCAGAGCCCTGCCCACAGAAGGAGCTTCTGGATGCCATGCGGTATTCTCTCCTTGCTGGAGGAAAGCGCATCCGCCCGCTGCTTCTCCTGAAGTTCTGTGAGATCTCCGGCGGCGACCGTATCGCGGCGCTTCCCGCTGCCTGCGGCATTGAGATGCTTCATACGTACTCGCTCATCCACGACGATCTCCCGTGCATGGATAACGACGACCTCCGCCGCGGAAAACCCACATGCCATAAGGTGTTCGGCGAGACCAATGCCGTTCTCGCCGGAGACGCGCTGCAATCGGCGGCGTATTTCTCCGTTTTGTCCGCGCCGGCCGCGCCGGAGCGTACCGCGGCCATGGCAAAAACGCTGGCCTATGCCGCTGCTGAACAGGGAATGTGCGGCGGACAGTATCTTGATACGAGCAAGGAGGGCCTTCCGGTCACGGAAGAGGAGCTTTACGAGATCCACCGCCTGAAAACCGGAGCGCTGCTTCGCGCCGCATGCGTTATGGGCGTTCAATGCGCCGGCGGTTCGCCGGAGCAGGTGTCGGCGGCGGAAGAGTTCGCAATGAATCTCGGCCTTGCTTTTCAGATCCGCGACGATGTGCTCGACACGATCTCCACGGTGGACGAGCTTGGCAAGCCGATCGGGTCCGACGCCGCGGAGAAAAAGACGACGTTCGTTTCTCTCCTCGGTATCGAGGAATGCGCCCGTCTTGTGCATTTCCACACGGAAAAAGCAAAAGCCGCCATTGCCGGACACTTTGCCGATACGGATTTCCTCTGCTGGCTGGCCGATCTTCTGGCTGACCGCAGAAAATGAATATTTCCCGGAAAAACTGTGAATATTTTTTGTCAAAACACCCTTTGCACTTGTAAAGGGTGTTTGTTTTTGTTATTATATTTAAGTTAACAGTATGAGGGGAAGCATTTGTGTTGAACCAGAACGAAAAACATCTTTTATATAATATAAACAGCAACGCCGACCTCCGCGCCGTGCTGGAACGGGACATTCCCGAGCTCTGCCGCGATATCCGCGAGTTCCTTGTGGAGAACGTTTCGCATACCGGCGGGCACCTTGCCTCGAATCTCGGCAGCGTGGAGCTCACGGTCGCTCTGCACCGCGTCTATGACCCGATGAAGGATCGGATATTGTTCGACGTTGGGCATCAGTCCTATGTTCACAAGATCCTGACCGGGCGCCGGGACTCCTTTGATACGCTCCGTCAGCTCGACGGCATCTCCGGCTTTCCCAAGCCGTGTGAGAGCAACGCCGATCCGTTCCTTGCCGGCCATGCATCAGACTCCGTATCTCTGGCCGCGGGCATGGCACGTGCCCGAACGCTTATGCACGGAAATTATGACGTTGTCGCCGTCGTTGGCGACGGCGCAATGACCGGCGGATTGTGCTACGAGGGCTTGAGCGATCTTGGCGCGAGCCGCGAGGCCGCTGTGGTCGTTCTCAACGATAACGGCATGTCCATCAATGAAAACGTCGGCGGTGTGGCCCGGCTGCTTCGCCGCGCGCGCACCCGCCCGGGGTATCTGCGTTTCAAGCGGACGTATCGCCGCGTGATGAAAAAGCATCCGCATGCCTATGAGGAACTGCACCGGCTAAAGGAACGGATCAAGGCGCACCTTCTGCCGTCCGGTATTTTCGATGATCTCGGCTTTTACTATATTGGGCCGGTGGACGGCCACGATGAAAAGGCACTCGAAATGACGCTTCGCTGGGCGAAGGATCTCCGCCGCCCGGTCGTCGTCCATGTTGTGACGGTAAAGGGGAAGGGCTATGCTCCCGCGGAGGAAAACCCGCAGATCTACCATGGCGTCAATCCGTTTGACCCGGAAACCGGCGTCAGGGAGGAAGAGGCCAATGACTTTTCCGCCGCCTTCGGTGCTTCGGCGATCGCGCTGGCAGAAAAGGATCCGACGGTCTGCGCCGTTACCGCGGCGATGGAGCACGGAACGGGACTCTCCGAGTTTGCCCGGCGGTTTCCGCAGCGGTATTTTGAACTCGGCATTGCCGAGGAGCACGCTGCCGCCATGTGCGCCGGCATGGCAAAGCAGGGCATGACACCCATTTTTGCCGTGTACTCCACGTTCCTCCAGCGCTCTTACGATATGCTGATCGAGAACATCGGCCTGATGGGACTGCATGTTGTTTTGGCCGTAGATCGTGCCGGTCTTGTCGGACGCGACGGCGTTACCCACCAGGGCGCGTTCGATGTGGCATTTCTCGGCTCGGTGCCGAATATGACTGTTTACGCCCCGGCAAGCTTTCGCGAGATGGACTCCATGCTCTCCATTGCCGTGCGGGAAAAGTCCGGACCGGTGGCGCTCCGCTACCCCCGCGGAGGCGAGGGCAGCTATACCGACGATCACTCCCGCGAGGATGCGACCGTTCTCTGTATAGGGGACGATATCACGATCGTCACCTACGGCATTTCCGTCAACGCGGCGCTCGCCGCGGCAGATGAGCTCGCGAAAGAGGGCGTTCGCGCCGAAGTGATCAAGCTCAATCGGCTGCTGCCGCTTTCTCCGGAGCTTGTTCGTGAATCGCTTCGGAAAACGGGGCGTTTTATCATGGCGGAGGAGGCCTGCCGCCCCGGCGGTATGGGTACGCTTTTGTTGGCAGACGCCGCGGCCAACAGCGTTTTGCTTCGCGGCGCGCAGCTGCTGGATCTTGGCAGCGGCGTCATTAAGCACGGTTCGGTCAGCGAGCTACAGCATCGGCTGCATCTTGATGCGGAGGGCATTACCGCCGCAGCAAAGGAGATAATGCATGAAAAAGATCCGGCTTGATCAGCTTGTATTTGATAAAGGTCTTGCCGAGAGCCGTGAGCGCGCCAAGGCGTATATCATGGCGGGCAGCGTATACGTAAATGGGCAGAAGGAGACAAAGCCCGGCACCTCCGTGCCGAAGGACGCCGCCGTGGAAATGCGCGGTGAAACGCTCCCGTATGTGAGCCGCGGCGGCTGGAAGCTCGAAAAGGCGCTGCGTGTGTTTCCCATCGACGTGACGAACGCCGTATGTATCGACTGCGGTGCGTCTACGGGTGGATTTACGGATGTCCTTCTGAAAAACGGTGCCGCCAAGGTCTATGCCGTGGATGTCGGCTATGGCCAGCTTGCCTGGAGCCTCCGCACCGATCCGCGTGTCGTCTGCATGGAGCGGACGAACATCCGCTATGTTACGCATGAGCAGATCCCCGAGGAAATGGACGTTGCCGTAGCCGATCTGAGCTTCATTTCGCTCCGGCTCGTTCTGGGCGCGGTATGCGCGCTTTTAAAGCCGGACGGGGAGATGGTCTGCCTTGTCAAGCCGCAGTTTGAAGCGGGGAAGGACAAGGTCGGGAAAAAGGGCGTTGTGCGTGATCCGGCCGTCCACGCGGATGTGCTGCGTGAATTTCTGCGCTATGCGCCGGAATGCGGCTTCGGCGTGCGGGGGCTGGATTTCTCGCCCATCCGCGGCCCGGAGGGAAATATTGAGTATCTTGCCTGGCTCAAAAAGAATGCTGACAGCATTCCCGAGCCGGACATTGAGGCCCTCGCTGCCGCGTCCCACGCGGCGCACGGAAAGGATTCGGATCAATGAAAGACGGATATATTCTTCTCTGTCCAAACGCCCACCGCGATCACGGTCTGGAGTCTACGCTCGCAATCGCTGCGGCGCTGCGCGAGCATGGCCACGACGTCCGCATTGCGCCGTTTCTTAGCGACGGGCTGGAGAACACCTGGTCGCCGGATATTCCGACCGTCACTCTTCCGATGGCGCTGCCCGGCGCGCGTCTCGTTGTTTCGCTTGGCGGCGACGGTACGATTTTACAGCTTTCCCGCTATCTTGCCGGTTCCGGCGTCCCGATCCTCGGCGTAAATCTCGGAAACAAGGGCTTCCTTGCCGAATTGGAGCAGACGGAAACCGACTGTATTTTAGAAGTCGCCGACGGGCATTACACCGTGCAGACGCGCATGATGCTCGATCTGAAGCTTTTCCGCAAGGGGGAGCTGGTCTATGCCGGCAGCGCACTCAACGAAGCGGTCGTCCGTGCCTCGGTGAGCGTGGTGAAGCTGGAAGCTTTCAGCGACGGGCGCGAGATCACGGCGTTCTCCGGTGACGGAATGATCGCCTCCACGCCGACCGGCTCCACCGCGTATTCCATGGCGGCTGGCGGGCCGATCGTTGAGCCGTGCGCCGACTGCATTATCCTCACCCCAATCTGCACGTTCCGCCTCGCGGCGCGCTCTTATGTGCTGAAAGCGGATCGGGAAGTATTTATCCGCACCGTGGAACAAGGGGATAAGGAAGTCTTTCTTTCCGTGGACGGTGTTGCGGTTCCGTTTCTTGATGGGGACGAGCTCGTTGTGGCGCAGTCAGACAAAACGCTATTAATGGCACGTGTTAAAGATCGCAGTTTTTTTGATATAGTTTTTGAAAAATTAGTCGATAAATGAAAGAGGTGATTGCCCCGTGAAATCAAAGCGACAGGAAGAGATCCTTGCGTTGATTCAGGAGCAGAACATTGAAACGCAGAACCAGTTGATCGAGGCGCTGCGCGAGCGCGGCGTGAAAAGCACGCAGGCAACGCTCTCGCGCGATATCCGCGAGCTTCGCCTCGTCAAGGAGCTTTGCCCGGACGGCGGCTACCATTATGCCGTTCCGGCGAGAGAGGATTCCGGCGACCAGCTCGACCGCCTGCGGAAGATCTTCCGCGAATGCGTCGTGAGCTTTGATACGGCGCAGAACATCGTTGTCATCCACACGCTTCCGGGTCTTGCCAATGCCGCGGCATCCATGCTCGACAATCTGGATGTTCCCAATCTCGTCGGAACGCTGGCCGGGGACGACACTGCCTTTCTCGCCATGCGCGATGTGCAGACGGCGCTGGACTTCTGCCGGGAAATTGAGGCTATGCTGTAATGCTCAAAACACTCCACATTGAAAATATCGCCGTCATCGAATGTGCAGATGTGGAATTCTCTGCCGGGCTGAGCGTATTGACCGGCGAAACGGGCGCAGGCAAATCAATCATCATTGATTCGCTCAACGCCGTCCTCGGCAACCGCGTCAGCCGCGAGCTTGTCCGCTCCGGCGCAGCGCGCGCTTCGGTTACGGCATCCTTTGAATCGGCGGAGGCAGAACGCTGGTGCGCCGATAACGAGATCGACGCGGACGACGGCGAGATCATTCTGCAGCGCCGGATCACCGCGGACGGGAAAACGTCCGGGCGCGTTAACGGCGTTCCGGTCACAGCAGCGCAGCTTCGCGAGCTGGGAGCGCTTCTGCTGGATATCCATGGGCAGAACGACGGCCGCCAGCTTCTGGACGAGCGGCGTCATCTGGACTATCTGGACGCTTTCGGCGAGTGCGGCGCGGCGCTTTCGGCGTATCGTGAGGCATACGACGCCTATCGCGCGCTCGTCCGCGAGACCGAGCGTCTCTCCATGGACGAAGCGGAAAAGCAGCGCTTGGAAGAGAGCCTGCGCTACCGGATCGCCGAGCTAACGAAGGCGGAGATCCGTCCCGGCGAGGAAGCGGAGCTCACGGAGCGCCGCGATCTTCTTCGCAACAGCGAAAAGCTGACGGAGCACATATCCGCCGCGCTTGGCGCGCTTTACGATTCCGACGGCAGCGCTGTTGCACAATGCGGTGAGGCGGAGTATAATGTCTCCCGCGCCAGCGCGTGGAGCGCCGACCTCTCAGAAACGGAGGAGATCATCCGGGATGCACGGCTCGCACTGGAGGACGCTTCCGAGCGTCTGCGCGAAAAGCAGCAGCTTCTCGATTTCTCCCCGGAGGAGTATGACCGCCTCGAGGAGCGGCTTTCCCAGCTCCGCCGGTTGGAAAAAAAGTACGCGGCAGATGAAGAAGGCCTTGCGGCGCTCCTTTCGGATTCACAGCGCCAACTCGATGAGCTCGAATACGCCGGCGACCGGCTCGAGCAGCTCGAAAAGGAGATGGCAAAGGCGTATGCGCTTGCCGAAAAAAGAGCGCAGGCGCTCTCCGGCGTGCGCAAAGCGGCGGCGGTGCGGCTGCAGGAGCGCGTTGTTGGAGAGCTTCGCGATCTCAGCATGCCGTCGGTTCGTTTTGAAGTGCGGATCGAGTTTCAAACCGGGAAGAACGCTCTCACCACGTCCGGCGCGGACGAGGTAAGCTTTGTCATGTCGGCCAACGCCGGTGAAGCGCTTGGGCCGATCAGTCGTATTGCTTCCGGCGGTGAGCTTTCACGCATTATGCTTGCGCTCAAGAACGTCTTTGCCGAAAAGGACGGCGTAGATGCGCTGATCTTTGACGAGATCGATACCGGCGTCTCGGGCGTTGCGGCGCAGCGTGTGGCGGAAAAACTGGCCTCTCTCGGACGGACAAAGCAGGTGCTCTGTGTGACCCATCTTCCGCAGATCGCGGCGATGGCTCAGCAGCAGTACCTGGTGGAAAAGTCGGAGCGCGGCGGACGGACATATACGAACATCCGCCTCCTTGACCGCGAAGGCCGCCGGTATGAGCTGGCACGACTGAGCGGCGGCGACCGGATCACGGATACGCAGCTCGCGGGCGCGGAAGAGCTTTTGGCGCGTGATGAGGAATTCCGCGCGTCCCTTTCCTAAGTGATTTACCCGCATTGCGCGGGAAAAGAATAAAAAGGAGTAAGATTGATGCAAATTTACGAAGAGCTTGTCCGACGTGGCCTTATTGCGCAGGTCACCGATGAACAGGAAATCCATGACCTGATCAACAACGGAAAGGCTCGCTTCTATATTGGCTTTGACTGCACAGCGGACAGCCTTACCGCTGGTCACTTCATGGCGCTCACGCTCATGAAGCGTCTGCAGATGGCGGGCAACCAGCCGGTCGCACTTATCGGCGGCGGTACTACCATGATCGGCGACCCCTCTGGCCGCACGGACATGCGCAAAATGCTCACCAAGGCAGATATCGACCACAATGCCGAGTGCTTCCGCCGCCAGATGGAGCGCTTCATTGAATTCGGCGAGGACAAGGCCATCATGGTGAACAATGCTGATTGGCTCCTTGATCTCAACTATATTGAGCTTCTGCGCGAAGTCGGCACGTGCTTCAGCGTGAACAACATGCTCCGCGCCGAGTGCTACAAGCAGCGCATGGAAAAGGGTCTGAGCTTCTTTGAGTTCAACTACATGATCATGCAGAGCTACGATTTCTACCACCTTTTCAAGGAGTACGGCTGCAACATGCAGTTCGGCGGTGACGACCAGTGGAGCAACATGCTCGGCGGTACAGAGCTCATCCGCAAAAAGCTCGGCAAGGATGCCTACGCTATGACCATCACGCTCCTGACCGATTCGCAGGGCAAAAAGATGGGCAAAACGGCGGGCAACGCTGTCTGGCTCGACGCGAACAAGACCTCTCCGTTCGATTTCTACCAGTACTGGCGCAACGTAGACGACGCGGACGTCATGAAGTGCATCCGTATGCTCACGTTCCTCCCGCTTGAGCAGATCGACGAGATGGCGACCTGGAAGGACGCGCAGCTCAACACCGCCAAGGAAATTCTGGCTTACGAACTCACCAAAATGGTGCACGGCGATGACGAAGCCGGTGCCGCTCAGGAAAAGGCGCGTGCCATTTTCGGCGGCGGCAGCACGGAGCATGTGCCGGAGTCCGTCATTTCTGAGAGCGACCTCGTGGATGGCAAGGCTGACATTATGAGCCTTCTCGTGCTGAGCGGTCTCTGTGCCTCCCGCAGCGACGCACGACGCAATATTCAGCAGGGTGGCGTCCTGTGCGGGGAAGAGAAGGTCACCGATCTTGCCAAGTCGTTCGATGCGGAAGAGCTGCGCAAGGGCGTTGTCCTGCGCCGCGGAAAGAAGAGCTTCAAGCGCGTAGTTTTGAAATAATGACAGAAAAATGTTTTATCGCAGGGATTGGTGCGGCCAACATGGATCTGCACGGACGCAGCCGTGCCGCGCTCATTCTGCGTGATTCAAATCCCGGCTTTCTCCATACGTCGCCCGGCGGTGTCACACGAAATATTCTCGAAAACCTTTCCCGTATGGGCGAGAAAACCGCACTCTTTTCCGCTGTCGGCAACGACCTTTACGGCCGCGAGATCCTCACCTCCGGCGAGGCGGTCGGCATGGATATGTCGCATATGCTGCGCTGCCCGGACTGCGGCAGTTCCAGCTATATGGCGCTCATCGACCCCGAAGGCGACATGTTCATCGGTATGTCCGATATGCGCATTTTGGAACACATCACGCCCGAATGGCTGGAAGAGCAGCGCGATGCGCTCCGAGAAGCGGATGCCATTGTCTGCGATCCCTGCCTGACACCGGAGGCGCTTGAATGGATCTCCTCCGATGCGCTTGCGGGGGTTCCGGTCTTTTCCGATCCGGTCTCCACAACGTATGCTCGGCGTCTTGCCCCATTTGCCGGAAAGCTCTACTGTCTCAAGCCCAACGTGCTGGAGCTTGCGGCTATGACCGGCTGTGAGATTGCGAACAACTCCGACATGGAACGCGCCGTGGATGTGCTTCTGGAGCGCGGCACGCATCGAGTTGTTGTCAGTATGGGTCAGCACGGCTGCTACTGGGCTGACCGCGACGGCGCGAGATTTTATGCCGCGCTTCGTCCCGTGAGCCAGATGGTGGATGCCACCGGCGCGGGAGACGCCTTTATGGCCGGACTTTTATATGCCTACCTGCACCGCTTCGCTCCTGAACGGGCGGCACGCTGGGCTCTGGCGGCGGGCATTATCGCTGTCACCTGTGCCGGAACCGTCAGCCCGGGGATGAGCGCGGAGCTCGTCAATAAAATTCTGGAGGAAAATGAATTATGAACAGCTTTGAAAAGTATCTGGACGTTCTGCCCGAAATTCAGCAGGCGCTGAACGAGAATAAGCCCGTCGTCGCGCTGGAAAGCACGATCCTCAGCCACGGTATGCCGTATCCCGAAAATCTGGATTTTGCGCACCGCGTGGAGGAAGTCATCCGCTCGCTCGGCGGTGTTCCGGCAACCTGTGCGATCGTTAAGGGACGTCTGAAGGTCGGTCTCGCGGCGGAGGAGCTGGAGATCATGTGCCGAGCCGAGAACATCGGCAAGGTGAGCCGCCGCGACGTGGCGGTATATGTCGCTCTCGGCCGCACCGGCGCAACGACCGTGGCTTCCACGATGATCATCGCTGCGATGGCCGGTATTCCTGTGTTTGCCACCGGTGGCATCGGCGGTGTGCACCGCGGCGGTCAGGATTCCATGGACATTTCTGCTGACCTGCAGGAGCTTGCACACACGCCCGTCACTGTCGTTTGCGCCGGCGCGAAGCAGATTCTCGATATCGGCCGCACACTGGAGTATCTGGAGACGATGGGCGTTCCCGTCATCGGCAACCATACCGCCGATTTCCCGGCATTCTTCTGCCGCAAGAGCGGCTTCGGCGTGGACTACGCAGCGCAGAGCGAGGCGGAGATTGCTTCCATCATCCACGCGCAGCGCGGCATCGGCTTCACCGGCGGAATCCTCGTCGGCAATCCGGTTCCGGAAGAGTACGCACTCGACCACGAGTATATGGAGCGCATCATCACCGTGGCGCTGCAGGCTGCGGACGAAGCGGGCGTGCACGGCAAGAACATTACGCCGTTCCTCCTGGCCAAGGTCAAGGAACTGACCGGCGGTGAGAGCTTTGAAACGAACGTGCAGCTTGCGCTGAACAATGCCCGCTGCGCTACCCGCATCGCGGCAGCGCTCTGCGAGCTGAAGAAAGCGGAATAAAAAATTACCAAAGAACTGCCATTGCGGCGGTTCTTTGGCTATATCTGGGCATACTACGTAAAATACGCTTTATAAAGGAGCCGAAAAATGTCTGAACAGAACAAGTATTCCGGAACAAAAACCGAGCAGAATCTCCGCGCCGCATTCTCCGGCGAGTCGGAAGCCCGCAACAAGTATACGTTCTTTGCAAGCAAGGCAAAGAAGGAAGGCTATGAACAGATCGCTGCGCTTTTTCTGAAAACCGCAGACAACGAAAAGGAGCATGCGAAACTCTGGTTTAAGGAGCTCAACGGCATCGGCGATACGGCAGAAAACCTTCTGAACGCCGCCGAGGGCGAGAATTACGAGTGGACGGACATGTATGAGGGCTTCGCCAAGACGGCCGAGGAAGAGGGCTTCCACGAGCTTGCGCAGAAGTTTCGTCTTGTCGGCGCGATCGAAAAGCACCATGAAGAGCGCTACCGCGCGCTGCTGCACAATGTGGAAGCCGCCGAGGTGTTCGCCAAGAGCGAAGTCAAGGTCTGGGAATGCCGCAACTGCGGGCATATCGTTGTCGGTACGAGCGCACCGGAGATCTGCCCGACGTGTGCCCACCCGCAGAGCTATTTTGAAATCCACGCCGAAAACTATTAAAATTCCACCGAAAGGAAAAATTTACCATGTCGGAAATCACGATCACAAAATCCAATTTTGAGGAAGAAGTTCTTCATTCCGAAAAGCCTGTCCTTGTGGACTTCTGGGCGAGCTGGTGCGGGCCCTGCAAAATGCTCTCTCCGGTGCTGCATGATTTTGCGGCCGAGCACGACGAGTTGAAGGTCGGCAAGGTCAATGTGGATGAGGAAATGGATCTCGCCATGCGTTTCGGCGTATCGAGCATCCCAACGCTCATCCTCTTCAAGAACGGCGAAGCCGTTAAAACCTCTGTCGGATTTGTTCCGAGGGCGCAGCTCGAAAGCTTCGTGCTCTGAGATAGAAAAGCTGCCCGCGGTGATACCGCGGGCAGGTTAAACAGCCACCCCTCTGTATGCAGCGCACACAGAGGGGTTTCGTATGCGCGAACTTACCACGGGAGATTGGGGAATGATGCAGCTACGTAATGCACACCAATGGATTATTTTGCGCGTATATGCTATGATTCATTTAAAAATACGATTAGTCTTGCATAGAAAGCTCCAAAGGAGATGAACGGTATGGATATATATTTTTCCGCTAAAACGCAGACGCTGGCACAGTTCAAGGAAGTCTATGACAAGCAGCTTTTGAATGCAACACCCAAGAACGGCTCGCCCGTCATATTCTGCGCTATGGCGAATCAAACACCCCAAAACAGGTATGACATCGTGAAGTTTCTGATCGGCGAAGGAGCGGATTTGAACGGCACAAACAAGGAAAGCGAAACTCTGTTCCACATTCTATTTTCTCGCCCTAAGCACATTATGGAGCAGACAGTGGAACTGACACAGATATTTATAGATGCCGGCGTAGATATAAATCAGTTGGACGCAAAACACAGAGTGTCTATTCAGCACCTTATCAGCCATCCGAAGTTCACCGACGAGGATTTTGCGCCGCTGTATGATGTCATATTCCAAAAATGCACACTTGAATTGAACATCAAAAACGACTGGGGCTATACCCTCATCGAGCTTGCGCAGAAACTCCCATACCGTGCGGATTTACTTAGACGAATGACGGAATAATCTACACGCCCTGCAAGATTTTAAAATCTTGCAGGGCGTTTCTGGCGGTGCCATTCAATTCTTCGAGTGAAGATCGTAGATCGTGATCGCGCCGGAAGTGAACGCAACGGGATAATTTTCCGTCAAATAATCCGTGATGACACCGGAGAGAGCGCGTTCATGGTAGCCGATATACACATAGTCGAGGCTTTCGCTATCGCGATATGCCTCAAATACCTCCGCATTCGTGAGCATCTGCTCGGCAAGGTATTGCTTTCCCTGATAATTCAGGCCATGGAAGTAGAGGTACGAGCTGCTGCCGCAGACGATGTTCCGGCCGGTAAGCGTCGCGACGGTGTTGTCATGATTGTCCCTGGTAAGGAAAAGGGCGGCCGGCTCGGTGTTGTCGATAATATATTCCGCCGCGGCGACTTCATCACGGGAGAACAACTCATAGCCGTATTGGGGAATGCCGGAGGCAACTTCGCGCCCAAGCGTGAATACGGCGGCGTTAGAGCTGATAAAGAGCACCGCAGCAAGCATAAGTCCGTGCGCTGCCGGGTTCCGAAGCCGGGCAAACCAATCGGCCAGCGCATCGGCACATACAAAGCAGCCAAACGCATAGGCAATATACAAGAGCTTATTGTTGTCGTACTCGTTCGGCTGGAATACAAGCAGCTCGCAGAGAACGAAAATGAACATAGCACCGGAAAAGGCTGCGCGCTGCTCTTTCGTTACGTTGAAGAGAGCAAACGGCGTCAGGACGAACACGAGTCCGACATTTTTGACCCAGAACCAGAGCCAGGGCTCCTTTCCGTTATTCACCCAGTCGATCACGACGCGGACAAAGTGCTCATTTCCGCCGACGGAAGGGAATGTCCAGAGAAGGAGCTGCGGCAGTGCCAGCAGCACGGCCGGCAGCCCGAACCGGAGCCAGCCGAAGAACCATTCGCGGGAAAAGTGGTCACGAACAGCGGAATACACGAGCCAGCACGCCGCCATAAGGCCGAGAGCAAAGTAGGAATGCGTATGCACCATCGGTAGAAGCCCGCCGAGAACGCCCGCAGGAAGATATAGCCGCTTATCGCCGCGGAAAACAGCCCGGAAGAGCAGATACAAAACGGCGAACAGCGCCGCCCATCCAAAGAGCGTCGCCCGCTGCGGCAAAAGCATGTCCGCAATGACATTGACCCAGCGCATGCCCTTTTCCGTGAGATTCGTGGGCGTTTTGTAAAACGCAGTGAAGAGGTCACGCAGAGAATACTCGCCGTTGAGGAAGTAGATCATGCCCAACCCGCCATTGAGGAAGAAAAGAAGAAAGGCGAGCACCGGCGCATATTTCTTCCGGCAAAACTCCCGACTGAGAAACCATACGCCGCAGAATACCTGCGCAAAGGCGAAGAACATCGGGATCATGTACGCCCAGCGAAGCGACGTTCCGAGCAGATAGAGGCTCGAGGAAACGCTGTCGCAAAGGAACGGATAGCTCACCGGCGTACCCGGGAGCAGGTTATACTCCGGCGGAAAAGTTTGCTGCCCGGCGATGGAGGTGATAAAGCTTAGATGCATTGCCATGTCGCCATAGGTGCATTGCCCGGTGTAGAGAGCGCCGTTCATGTTTTGCAGCGTATGTGAGCAAACGAGATAAACCGCGAGCGCCATAAAGGGGATAAGCAGGAAGGGGAGGGGGCGGTCGATCGCGGCATCCTCCGCACAGGGAATGGTTTTCCCTCGCCGCGCAAACCAGAGCGCGTGCAGCGCCGCAGCGAAGATTGCCGCCGCGATATGCGCCGCGATGCCAAAGCCCCAGAGAAACGCAAATGGGATCGGCGCCCACATCGACAGGAGCGTTCCGATCACGCTGCCGAGCCAGAGCCGCACCGCCGTCCTTTTTTCGGGGAATACATAATACGAAATAGCGATCCCTGCGCTTTGCCACAGGAAAAACCATAAAATTCCAAGCATGCTGTTGCCATCCTTTTTCTTATGGATATAATTCTATTATACTGAATTGCGACCCGTTTGCAATAGTGAACGCCGTGTGTTAAAATGCAATCAAAAACTGATAATACCAATTTAGTCCTTTCGGGAGGCTATTTCATGAAACGGCGCAAACCGATATATGCTGTTTTTTCTCTGCTGCTGATCTGCGCGGTGCTGCAAGGCACCGCCTTTGCCGATGGCTCGCTTTTATCCAACGCGGACTTCTCCGCACCAGAGGTCCCGGACGGGTGGGACACCGTGGCCTACGATGCGGAGCACTATTCCGTTTTTACGGAGGACGGGGCGCTGGTTATCACCTCCGCCGCGGAAAACGACGTGCGCGTATGCCAGATGGTCAAGGTCGAGCCGGATACGGTATACCGTCTTTCGGCGGAGATTTCCGCCGAGAGCGTCCACAGCGGGCGCGGTGCATGTCTTTCGGTGGATAACTACACGCTCGACGGTACCTATGCCGTCAGCGCCGGGCGTACCGGCAGCTTTGACTGGACACGCGAAACGCTGATCATCCGCACCGGGTCGAACCAGAGCTACATCAATTTTGCTCTCCGGCTCGGCTCCTACAGCGAGACGTCTGCCGGCACGGCGCGGTTTCGCGCGGTGGAGCTTGTTCGGACAAACGATCCGGAGGAAATTGCCGCGGCCGTCGCGCTGGACGAGCCGGTACAGCCCGCCGTGAATACCGCCAGTGAATCCGACGAAGCCCGCACGATCCGGCTCCGGTCGTATCTGCATCTCTTCATCGTCTGCGCGATCGTTCTCGCGTGTATCCTTATCTGGGGCTTTTACCGGAACCGGGAGACATTTTATTCTCTTTCCGTTGACCGGAAAACGGTGCAGCATTGCTTCCTGCTCCTCGTTTTGACCGGCGCGGCCGTTCGGCTGATCCTCTCGCTCCTGTTCGGCGGCCACGATTATGACATGACCTGCTGGCAGGCGTGGGGCCGCGATATCGTGCAGAACGGCACGGCGCAGTTTTATACCGCGCCCGGCCACGAATGGTACGACTATCCGCCGGGATACATGCTTGTTCTCGCTCTCGTCACATGGCTGCTGGATGTATTCCGTATTCCCGCCGGATCAGGCGCGGCGGTGTTTGCCTATATGCTTCCGGCCTATGCTGCCGACGTTGGCATTGCGGTGCTGCTCATGCGCTTCGCCCGAAAACGTGGCTTTTCGGAAAGTGCGTGTCTGTATATCGGCGCTCTGGCAATTTTTAATCCCGCGGCGGTCATCCTTTCCGGCGCGTGGGGGCAGATCGATTCCATCCTGACGCTTCTTCTGCTTTTAAGCTTTTCCGAACTGATTGAGGGACGCCGCATCTCTGCCGGGGCGATCTACGGCCTTGCGATCATGACAAAGTGGCAGGCGCTCATCTACGGCCCCGTGCTGGCAGCGGAATACCTTCTGTCCATCCGAAAAAGGGAGGACGCTCTGCGCACCGCTGGCGGTGTTGCCGCAGCGCTTCTCGTGATTTTTGCCGTTTCGCTTCCGTTCCGGGGCAGCCAGGGCTTTTTCTGGGTCGTTGAGCGGTTTCTCAATTCCGCGGGTGGATATGATTACGCCAGCGTGGAGGCATACAACTTCCTTGCGCTCTGCGGCGGAAACTGGAAATCTGCCGAGCTCGCCCTTATCCCTGGCATAACCTACAAGGCCTTTGGAACGGCGGCGATCGTGCTTGCCGTTATGATCTCCATCGGGATGCAGATCGTTTCCCGCCGGAGAGAGGGTGAGGAAACGCTTCATGCGCGCCCGGAGCGGCTGCTGATCCCCGCGGCCTTCTGCATGTTCATGATTTTTACGTTTGGGCACTACATGCATGAGCGGTATGTATTCCCCGTGATGGCGCTACTGGTGTTGGCTTACCTTGCAACGCGGGATGGGCGTTTTCTCGTCTCGTCCATGCTTTTGAGCGTTGTCCTTGCCCTCAACGAGACGACGGCGATGTACGTTGTATCAAATGCCGCTGCCGATGCTGTCCGCGGCTCGCTGCAGCACCAGATCGTGACCGGCGTCTGCGCGCTCTTTGAAGTTTTGACATTTCTCTATACTGCCTGGGTCTGCCTGGAACACGGTTTCCGGCAGACGGATCGGAGGTGACATATCGTGCGGGAATTATTCTCATCCAAAGAACGCAGCACACGTCTGGATCGCGGCGATAAGCGCCTGATGTGGGCGCTGACGCTCATCTATACAGTGTTCACGCTTTTGAATCTCGGCACGCTCACGTTCCCGACGAGCGTTTGGACGGCGCAGAGCGGTGCGCCGGTCCATGTCGATCTCGGCGCGGAGTATGATATTGCCGAGATCTGGACAAACGGGAACATTGCTGAGGGCACCGCGGTATTCACCGGCGATGATGGCTCCACGGCCGAGTATACGCAGAAATACGCGACCATGTTTACCTGGCGCACGCAAAGCGCCGCGATGCATACGCGGTATGTAACGCTCGAGTGCATGACAGGAACGGTCTCTCTCAATGAGATTGCTTTCTTTGATGCTGCCGGTAACCATATCCCGGCAGTGCTCGCCTCCGGAACAACGGAGGGCGCGGCGCTTCTCGATGAGCAGGATACGGTGCCGGACGAGCCAAGCTATCTGAACGGCATGTATTTTGACGAAATCTATCATGCCCGGACGGCGTATGAGTTCCTCCATACGATGAGTGTGTACGAATGGACGCACCCGCCGCTCGGCAAGATTCTCATCATGCTCGGCGTTATGCTCTTCGGTATGAAGCCGTTCGGATGGCGCGTTGTTCCGGCGCTTTTCGGCGCGGCAATGCTGCCGGTATTCTTTACGCTTGCCAAGCGTCTGTTCCGCCGGAGAGACCTGGCATTCCTCGCCGCCGCCCTTCTCGCGCTGGACACGATGCATTATACGCAGACGCGCATTGCTACGGTAGACGTGTTCATCCTCTTCTTTATCCTGCTCATGGTGCTGTTCATGACGGATTATATCCAGACCGATTACATGAAAGCGCCGCTCAAAAAGCTTTTTCTCCCGCTCGGCGCGTGCGGCGTGAGCTTCGGTCTTGGCGTGGCGTCCAAATGGACGGGACTGTATGCCGGCGCCGGACTTGCTGTGATGTTCTTCGCACACATGATCCGCATAGGCATTTCCTGCCGGAAGGACGTTTCCGCACGAAAGGAATTCTGGCGCAGAACCTGGGCGACGGTCGCCTTTTGCTGCGTATTCTTTCTCGCCATCCCGGCCCTCATCTACTATCTTTCGTATATCCCGTTTTTCCGGTACGAGGCAACGAAGCCGAACGGCGTCGGGAGCATCGCGCTCGTTTTGCAGCAGCAGGAGTCCATGTACCGGTACCACCACGATCTGACTGCCACCCACACCTGCCAGTCGGCATGGTATGAATGGCCCTTCACGTCCCGTTCCGTATGGTTTTACTTCCGCTCGCTTGGCGAAAACCGCGTTTCCAGCATTTCCTCGACCGGCAGCCCGGCCGTGTGGTGGGTCTCCGTCGTCGGCGCCATTCTGCTCGCTGTAGAGGCCGTGTTCCGGCGCACAAAGAGGGAGAGCGCGCATTGGAAGCAGGCGGGATATATCCTCCTCATCGCGATTGCGGCAAACTACCTGCCGTGGACGCTTGTGCCGCGCTGTACATTCCAATACCACTTCTTCACAACATTCCCGTTTGTCGTTCTGGCCGCCATCCTCTTTTTGCAGCATTTAGAAGAGAGCGGAGAACTATCCGAAAAAGTCAAGTGGATATGGCTCGGCATTGCTGCCGCGTACTTTGTGCTTATGTATCCGGCGGCCTCGGGACTTCCGATGCCACGGCTTTATGCGCAGTTCCTGGAGTATGCGCTTCCGTGCGGCCAGCTCTTTTTCGGCGCGGTTTGATCAATAAATAAATGAAAAATGCGGCAGTCATCCCGGCGGGATGCTGCCGCATTTTTTCTATCGTCAGGAGGGAATTAGAAGATTCTCCGGCTGGACTCGGAACAGAAATTGTCGGTGCTGTAGAGCAAGAGTACACGGTCAATGTTATTCTCCGTGATATACTCCTTGACGGATCCGGTATAATACCGGAGATCGATCAGATGGATCTCGGAAAAGGCGTCCGTCAGAAACGGCACAAGCGAGTCTGCGTAGGAATCACGCAGAATGAGCAGGGAAGGGGCGTCTACCGTCCCAGTGTCGACAACAGCGCGGGGGATGTTGCCGCCGAGGAAAAACGTATATTTGTCCTTGATGGCAAGCCTGTCATAATTGTAAAGCGGAAGCATCTGTTCCGTTCCGTTCGTTTCATAGCGGATAACGGACGCACCCTCGGGTGCGGTGATCAGCGTTTCCATCTCGTCTGGGGTGACCCAGAAAAAGCCGGAGGAAGAATAGAGCGTTCCCTGGAAGCTATCGGAGATAATTTCCGGCGAAAGCGCGGCTTTTTCGATTTCCGGCAATCCCCATGAGGCACGCAGGACATTGGCGGCATAGTACGCGCCGAGAGACGTCCAATGGTGGTCGGTGCGGTAGAAAATGGATTCGCTGCTGTGCGCCGTGAGAGCAGCAGAGATGTCGACCGTTTCAAGTACCGTCTGTGCGTAGGCGCTATTTATCACCGCTTGCTGATCGTCGTTCGGCGCGCCGCCCGGTAGGAGATCGGCATAAAGTTGTGCCGATGTGGGGATCAGCGCGAGCAATACCGGGACGCTGCTATCGGAGAGAGAATCCGCCGCCTGTACGGCAGCCGAAAGCGTGTCCGGCTCCGGCGCGGTGAAGGGCTCGATCAACCGCTCGCCGCCGCAGAGAAATACACCGTTGTTCTGCTTCTTTCCCTGCGCCAGCTCCGCGCCCGCCTTTGTTTCGATCCAGACATCGCGGCCGGCAAACTGGTCGCTGCAATAGGATTCAAAGCGCGTGGCAAAGGTACCGGAAAAAAGGGAAGAGAGGGTAAACTTTGGCAGCGTTTGCAGCTGCCGGTTTTCTTTTTCAGAAAAGTCCTTGTCCGGAAGAAGCAGATTCAGCAGAAAAAAACCGCCGATGAATGCGGAAAAGAGGACGGTAATGATTCGGTTGGTTGTTTTGGACATCATAGAGCCTCCTTCCGTCAGAATCGGAAGTACAAAAACGGGTTGTACGTAGCGTCAACAAGATACGCCGTGGAAATAACGAGACATAGCGCCACAAGCACCGGCGTAAGTATATTGCGCACTTTCTGCGAGATGCGCGCAAAGAGCATTTTGGGAAGGGGAGTTGCTGCGATGGCGGCGATGAGAAGAATGACGGCGTAGCTGCGGGCGTAGAAAGCGTCAGCTGCCGTAGCTGCGACGCCGCTTGCGCCAAACATCGCGCCCCAATAGTGCACCACCTCGCCGACGGAATTGAGCTGGAAGAGCATCCAGCCCACGATGGCGACGAGCAGCGCGTAGATATGCGCCAATACCGGCACTTTTTCGAGCTTTTTGAGAAGAAAAATCTTTTCCAGGATCAGAAAAACCGCATAATATAGTCCCCAGAGAAGGAACGTCCAGTTCGCGCCGTGCCAAAGTCCCGTAAGCGCCCAGACAATAAGAATATTCAAAATCTGGCGGGGAAGGCCTCGGCGGTTGCCGCCGAGGGGGATATACAGATAATCGCGGAACCATGTTCCGAGCGACATATGCCAGCGCCGCCAGAATTCCGTGACACTTTTCGATACGTATGGATAGTTGAAGTTTTCGAGAAACTCGAAGCCCAGCATCCGTCCAAGGCCGATGGCCATATCCGAATAGCCGGAAAAATCAAAATAGAGCTGAAGGGAAAAGGCGAGAGCGCCAAGCCACGCTCCGGCAAAGCTCAGTTCCGGTATCGCGGCATAGACGTCCCAGAGCGCGCCGATGTTGTTGGCAATCAGCACCTTTTTCCCGAGACCGACCACAAAGCGCTGCACGCCGGAGGAAAACTGCTCGGAGCTCAGCCGCCGCGTGCCAAGTTGGGAGGCAACATCCTTATACCGTACAATCGGCCCGGCAATGAGCTGCGGGAACAACGCCACGAACGTGCCGAAACGGATGAAATTTTTCTGTTCCTCGGTGTCGCCGCGATAGACGTCGATCGGGTAGGACATCGTCTGGAACGTGTAGAACGAAATGCCGATCGGCAGCGTGAGCCCGAGCGTGGGGATGTTTACGCCGGGAATACGGCTGAGTGTCGCCGCAAAAAGGTCAAAATACTTGAAGAAAACGAGAAGCGCAAGATTGACAAAGGTATTGACCGTCAAAACAGCACGCGCTTTTTTATCATCAGACAACCGGTAGCGGGCGATGAGAAGCCCGGCGACGTAGTTCAGCGCGATAGAAAAGACCATCAGCAGAATGTACACCGGCTCGCCCCAGCCGTAAAACAGGAGATTTACGATAAAAAGCCAAAGATTCCGAAACCGCGCCGGTACAAGGTAATATACTGCCAGCACGACCGGCAGATAAACAAACAGGAAGAGGATACTTGAAAAGACCATATAGTTCTTCGACTCCGTCTGAGAGTGTTTTTATTTTTCGCCCTTTTCCGGGGAGAACTTTCCAAGAGGATTTGCCTGTGCCGCAATGCGGAGTTCGGAATTGTCCACATGGGTGTAAATCTGTGTAGTATTCAGATTCTCGTGGCCAAGGAGCTCCTGCAACGTCCGCACATCTACGCCGTTAGATAGCATGAGCGTCGCCGCCGTGTGGCGGAGCTTATGCGCGGAATACTTTTCGGCGTCCAGACCGGCGCGCAGGAGCGATTTTTTCACCATCGCGTGCAGCGCCTCGCGGGTAATGCGCGTGCGGCGGCTGGAAAGAAAGAGGGCGTTTCGGTCAATGGCGGCGATGTCCCGCCGGACGATGAGATAGCCGTTGATAGCCTGCGCCGTGGCGTCGTTGAGATAGACAACACGCTCCTTGTTGCCCTTGCCGAGCACGCGGATGTGGTCGCTCCGGATATCTGAGAGATTCAGCCCGGCGATCTCCGAAATGCGAAGTCCACAGTTGAGGAATATCGTTAAAATGCAGTAGTCGCGCTCCTTATGCATACCGTCTACGCTGTTAAGTAAGCGCTCGCTTTCTTCCAGCGTCAGATAGCGGGGGAGAGAACGCTTTGCGCGCGGGGAGTCCAGATCCTGCAAAGGGTTTTCGTCCAGGAGCTTGGCCTTTGTTGTAAGATATTTATAAAAGCCTCGGATGCTGGATACCTTTCGCGCACGTGACGCGGCATTCAGGCCGAATTCCTCGCTGCGGGCGCGGGTAAATTTAGCTTTGTCGCGGGATAGGAACGCCAGATAGTCATAAACCTCCGCAAGCGTGACCCGGGAGACGAACGCGAGATCAACATCAAGGATCGATATTTCGGAGAGCTCCGTTGCACGGGGAACAAGCCCGCGCTCGATCTTTAAAAAACGAAAGAAGTTTCGAAGATCGAGAAAATACTCATCGACAGTAGCACGCGAATGACCCTTGATCGTTTCATGATAGGTCAAGTAATCCCGCAGAATGGGAGGCGCTTCATAGCGGTAGTCCATAGATGAATCCTCACAGCAGAAAACAGCCGGATGGGGAGATACGGTTCCGGTCATGCATAAAATTAAACAAAATAAAGATTTTGTTTAATTTAGGGGAGCGGTTTTTTTAAATAAATATGGCGGTAACGGCGTCGCGGATGTTTTTCGCCGGCAAAAGCTTCATGCCCTTTGGAAGCTTGATATCGTCCTTGCAATGTGCCGGAATGACGCATCGCTTGAACCCGAGACGCGCGATCTCCTGCAAACGCTGATTGATCGACGGGACGGATCGAATTTCGCCCGTAAGCCCAACCTCGCCAATTGCCGCAAGATCTTCCCCAATGGGCTTGTCTCGCAGGCTTGAAGCGATTGCAAGCGCAATGGCAAGATCTGCCGCTGGCTCGTCCAGCTCGAGACCGCCGACAACATTTACATAGGCGTCACACCCGGCGACGTGAACGCCGCCGCGCTTTTCGAGGACAGCAAGCAAAAGCATCAGCCGGTTAAAGTCCACGCCGTTTGCCGTACGGCGCGCCTGATTCGCATTGCTCGGCGAAAGCAGCGCCTGTACCTCGGCAAGGATCGGGCGTGACCCCTGCATCACGCAGGAAACGCACGTACCGGGCGCGTTGATCGGACGGCCGGACAGCATGACCTCGGACGGGTTCGGGACCTCGCGCAGCCCGGTGTCACACATTTCAAATACGCCGATCTCGTTTGTGGAGCCGAACCGGTTTTTCGCGGCGCGCAGAATGCGGTAGTTCAGCGAGCGGTCGCCTTCAAAATACAGCACACAGTCCACCATATGCTCCAAAACCTTCGGTCCCGCAATCGCGCCTTCCTTATTGACATGGCCGATGACAAACGCGGTGATATTCATCGTTTTCGCAAGCTGCATCACAGCCATCGTGCAATCTTTCACCTGACCGATGCTGCCGGGCGCAGAGGCAATGTCGTTATTGTACATCGTCTGTACCGAGTCGATGATCAGAATATCCGGCTGCAGATCTTCCACGCTCTGCGTAACGGCATTGATGTCCGTTTCCGCGAGAACATAAAGATCATCACTCGATACGCCGAGACGCTGCGAGCGCATTTTCAGCTGGCGCTGGCTTTCCTCACCGGTCACATACAAAATCTTCGCATCGGGAATGTTGCCGCAGATCTGCAGCAACAGCGTGGATTTACCAATGCCGGGCGCACCGCCGACAAGCACGAGCGAGCCGCGCACGGCGCCGCCGCCAAGAACGCGATCCATTTCCGCCATACCGGTGGAAAAGCGGATCTCCTCCTCATCGTCAAGCTGTGAAACGGGTTTGGGAACGCTCCGGCGCGTCCCGGCGATCTTCACGGCGGCGCTTTTGGCCGCTGCATTGCCTGAGGGCGCGGATGGCGCTTCCACGATCGTATTCCACGCACCGCACGCCGGACAGCGTCCAAACCACTTTCCAGTCTCGTTGCCGCATTCCGTGCAGAAAAAAACACTTTTGGCTCTCATAAAACGCCTTTCTCTGTAAATTGGAGATAGCACGCCGTCAAAACGGACGCGATTTTTTTCTGATGCTCCGCACTTTGCAGAAGCGAAAGCTCCTGCGGATTCGAAAGAAAACCGCACTCGACCAGCACGGCGGTACAGCGCACATGGGACAGAATATAAATGTCCTTCCCTGCCGGAACAGGAACGCGCCGGTTTTCCGGCAGAAGCGCCGCTGTAAGCTCGTTTTGAAGAAGCTCGGCCAAAGCGCGGCTGGGCTCATTCTGCGCATATAAGACCTGAGAGCCGTGCGGCCCGGCTGAGGGATAAATATTCTGATGGATGCTCAAAAAAATGGGCGAATCCATGCTTTCCGCGATCTCGACCCGCCGCCGCGTGTCCCATTTCTTCATGGCGGCTATGGTTTTGGCCTCGGGCGGGTAAGAAAGCACCTCGTATTCCCTCGTCATGACAGTACCAACGCCAAGAAATGCGCAGAGATCCCGGACTCGCAGCGCTACAGCGAGATTCAGCTCGCTTTCCACCGTTCCATCCGGCGCTACAGCGCCGCCGTCTGCGCCGCCGTGGCCGGGGTCTATGATCAGCACAGGCAGGCGCTCCGCCGTCTCCGCCGATGCGGATCGAGTGTCTGCACCGGACAAAAACATACTATGTATTATGACACAAATCCAGAGGAATGACAAGGTGAAAAGCGCGGCATCTTCCGCGCAGACGCTTTTATACAGCTTTTTAACAAACAAAACGCATCGCCCCCTCAAGCTATGCTATGAGAGCGGCGATGCGTTTTATGTGCGGAAGGACTCAGCCTTCTTTCAGGAATTTTTCCAGCCGGTCCAGGCCTTCCTTGATCGTTTCGAGCGACGTGGCATACGTCCAGCGGACGAAGTTCGGCGCATCAAATGCACAGCAGGATACAACAGCGACGAGCCCCTTTTCCAGAAACGCCATGGCGAAATCGTCGGCGTTATGGATCACGCGTCCGCCGAGCGTGCGCCCGATGAGCTTTTCGAGATTCATCATCACGTAAAAGGCGCCGTCCGGCTTCAGGCAGCTCACACCGTCGATCTTGTTCATGCGGTCTACAAGGTAGTTCCGGCGCTCTTCAAAGACCTTGCGCATTTCCTCCACGCTATCCTGCGGGCCTCGCATGGCCTCCGCCATCGCTGCCTGGTTCATGGCACCGATGTTGCCAAGCGCGTGGCTCAGGCAGTTTGTCATCACTTTGGCAATGCGCTTATCGCCGCAGGCGGCAAAGCCGCAGCGCCAGCCGGTCATGGAATAGCTTTTGGATACGCCGTTGATGATGATGGTGTGATGCTTCACCTCATCGCCGAGCGCTGCCACGCTGGTGAACTTGCGCCCGTCGTAGCAGAGGCGGTAATAGATCTCATCGGCAATGATGTAGATATCGCGGCGAACGCAGACCTCCGCAAGCGCTTCCAGCTCCTCTTTGGAATAGATCATGCCGGTCGGGTTGGAGGGGTTATTGAGCACGAGCGCCTTTGTTTTGTCCGTAATGGCGGCTTCCAGCTGCTCCGGCGTCATTTTGAAATGCTGCGCCTCGGTCGTCGGAACGATCACCGGAACGCCGCCGACCATGCGGATCTGCTCGGTATAGCTGACCCAGTACGGCGCGGGAACGATGACCTCGTCGCCGGTATCGAGCAGCGTGAAGAACGTAGCATACAGGCAAGCCTTGGCGCCATTCGAGATAACAATGGCGTCATAGTCAAAATCCACACCGAGGTCTTCCTTCATGCGGTAAGCAACGGCTTTGCGCGCCTCGACGGTGCCGGGCGTCGGCGTATACTTCGTCTGCCCATCCCGAATAGCGCGGATCCCCGCTTCCTTGATATGGTCGGGCGTATCAAAATCCGGCTCCCCTGCTCCAAAGCCTACAACGGGGATGCCCTCCGCCTTCATCTGTTTGAATTTCGAGTTGACCGCCAGCGTTGCAGACGGCGCGACCGCGGAACGGATCTTGGATAATTCTTTCATGGCAAAGCCCTCCATACAAGTATGGCGTCATTATATGGCATAGATGACAAAAAATCAAGAGCTAATTTGGGCAAAAATGCGCAGCCGAAGCGATTTTTTCGCCTCGGCTTGCAAGTTTGCTTATATGATTATGCAAATCAGAGAGCCACCGCCTTCGTTGACGATGCGCGTGAGTGTTTGCTGCAGCTTTGCCTGTGCGTTGACGGGCATTTGCCGGAGCTTCGTGATCACACCTTCGCTCGCAATATCGTAGAGAGATTTTCCGAAGATGTTTGATTCCCAGATGCGGCTTGTATCGCCCTCGAACCCCTGCAGCAGGAAGTTGATGATCTGCTCCGAGGCCTTTTCTCCGCCGAGCGCGGGACTTACTTCGGTTTCGATGTTTGCCATGATCATATGGATGGACGGCGCGGACGCCTTGAGCCGCACACCGTAGCGTCCTCCCTGCCGGACGATCTCCGGCTCTTCAAGCTTCAGCTCATCCGGCGAGGGCACAACGATCCCGTATCCGGTCTCCCGGACATCCTTCAGCGCGCTGCTGATGCGGTCGTATTCGTTCTTGATGCCGCGCATCTCGGTCAGAAGCGCCATCAGGTCGCCGTCGTCCCGGATGGCGAAGCCGGATTGCTCGCTGATGGTCTGGTAATAGAGTGCTCTTGGAAGCTCCACACGGATATCCGCAATGCCGCAGCCCATTTGCAACGCCAGCACGGAGACGGAGAGAACGTTTTCCGCTTCACCGAGCGCATCCGTCATTGGGTAGACATCCCGGATACGCCGTATGCTCTGCGCCGAGGCACGAACTCTCTCATAGAGCGACGCGCGCAGCGGATGCTCGATCGGCAGCGCGTCGACCCAACTCGGCAGGAACACATCAAGTTCAGCGAGAGGAAACTCACACAGCGCCGATTTGAGGATCTCGGTTATGTCATTCTCCGTCAGTTCCAGACAGTTTACGCAAACGCAGCCGGTGCCGTATTTATCGCTGATCGATCGGCAAAGCGCCTTGGCGCTTTCCGAGTTCGGCTCGGCACTGTTGAGAACAATCGTAAACGGCTTTCCGATCTCCTGCAGTTCGCGGATCACGCGCTCCTCCGCTGGGACATAGTCTTCGCGGGGGATCTCGCAGATCGTACCGTCGCACGTGACGACAAGCCCGATCGTTGAATGCTCGGCAATGACTTTATATGTTCCCTGCTCCGCCGCCTCCGTAAGAGAGATTTCCTTATCGAACCACGGTGTTGTTACCATGCGTTCTACGCCGTCTTCAAACTGCCCGGAAGCACCCTTGACCATGTAGCCGACACAGTCGATGAGCCGAACGGAGAGATCGGTATCCTCGCCGAGACGGATCGTCACCGCCTCTTCCGGGATAAATTTTGGCTCCGCCGTCATGATGGTGCGCCCGGAGCCGCTCTGCGGCAGCTCGTCACGGGCGCGCTCCTTTCGGTAGACGTTATCGATACGCGGAATGACAAGCGTTTCCATGAAACGCTTGATGAAGGTGGACTTGCCCGTGCGGACAGGCCCCACAACACCAAGATATATATCTCCGTCCGTGCGGAGAGCGATGTCCTCGTAAATCGTTGATTCAGACACGGTCAGACCCCCTGTACATGATTTCAATGCATCCTATGGGGATAAGCCGGTAAATATGCTTCTTTTAGAATCCGAACCCGCGCGAAAGCGGTCCCTGTAGCCGCGAGAGGCACACATCAATCTCTGCGAAGCCCTGCCGCAGCATCTCCGCGAGCGGCGCCGTGACAACGTTTTCGGTGGCAAAATGGCCGCCTTCTATGAGATTCAGCCCCAGCTCCGCACCGTCGATCCATTGGTGGTGCTTGATCTCGCCAGTCAGCACCGTGTCACAGCCGCGCTTTGCCGCCTCATAGAGAATATCGCCGCCTGCACCGCCGCAGAGCGCCAGATATTCCACACGGCGCGATGCGTCATAAAAGCGCATATCCAGAGCAGAAAGCGCCGTGCGCGTCTGGACGAGAAAATCCGAAAGGGGCATTGCCTCCGGCAGACGGCAGAAACAGCCGATGTCCGGCGTGTACTCCAACTCTTCCCCACCGACGGCGTTCGCGAGCGCCGTGTTCACGCCGCCCTCCAGGGCGTCGAGATTCGTGTGCAGACATATGGCCGATAAATTTCCCTGTAAAAGCGCAATGACGCGCTTGGCGTCTGGCGTATCTGTGCAGATGCGGTGCAGCGGTGTAAAGATGACCGGATGATGCGAAACGATCAGCTCCGCGTGAAGCGAGAATGCTTCCTCGATCGCCTGCTGCGTGATATCAAGCACGACAAGAATGCGGCTTACCTCGCGCTCCGGAAAACCACAGAGCAAGCCGACGTTATCAAAATCCAGCTTGAGCGATGAGGGAACGCGCTCCTCAAGATAATCGGCTATTTCACGAACCGTTGCCATGATTTGTCCTCATTTCTGCAATGTCCGCTGCGGCGAGGCGCAGCGTGTTCAGCCGCTCACGGTCGTTCTCCCGTTCTGAGCGTTCCATGCCGTGAATGGCAATCTCCAGACGCTTTTCCTGCTCGGAGAGGATATCCGGGAATAGCGGATCCGAAAAGAGCAGCGAGTATTTTCCGCAGTATAACTCTCCCGGGGACAGCTCGCCCGGTGTCCCGGCGCACACGGCGAGAATGGAATAGAGCCGCCCGGTATCGCGCACAAGGCGTTCGGCACATATAGCAAGACCGAGTGACGGCAGCGCGGCGCGCAGTTCCTCCGGCCGCGACATCGGCTGCAAAATAAGGAACGCCCCCTGACACGCCCACGGCGCAGCACGAAGGATCCCGGTAATGTTTTCTCCGCCCATGCCTGCAATTACAACGGTGTCAACGCTGCCCGGCGAAACGCCTGTCAGGCCGTCACAGAGGATACAGGAAAGGTTCTGCACCCCGGCGCTATAGGCGTTTTCCTTCGCGCGCGCGAGCGGGCCCGGACGGATATCTGTAGCGACGGCGCTTTGAATTCTGCCATCCAGTAAAAGACGAATGGGAAGCAGTGCATGGTCTGTTCCGACATCGACAAGGCGTGCACCGTGCGGCACGAGCGCGGCAATGGCCGCAAGACGCGGCGGTAGTTTAAATGTATGATCCATATAGCAATTATGAAAAACGGCGAGGACGAAAAGTGCCCTCGCCGTTTTTACTCCTTTTTTCAGCCCTGAGCCGCGATGAACTCGTTGACCTTCTCGACAAACTTATCGACGTCGACGCCGTGCGCAGCGCAGGCTTCCTCGACGTTTTCGCCGCTCGCCATGGCGCAGCCCATGCAGTGCATGCCGATCGCCTGGAACATCGGCGCGACAAACGGAGCGTTCTCCATGATCTCAGCGATCAGAGTAGACTTTTCAATCTGGTACATTGTTTGGCCTCCTAAGAAGTGTATAGATGTATTATACCCAGGATGTTTCCATTTTTCAACCGGTTTCGACGAAATTGAGAAAAAGAAAACGGGAGCGGAAAACCGCTCCCATTCTCTTGTGTCAGGTGACCCCGAACGTCAAATTACTGCTGGTTCGCCTTGATCTTGGCGAAGCAATCGCTGCAGTAGACCGGACGGTCAGACTTGGGCTCAAACGGCACGCGAGCCTCGCCGCCGCAAGCAGCGCAGGTAGCCGTGAAGTACTCACGGGGGCCACGAGCGGAGTTCTTGCGAGCGTCGCGGCAGGCCTTGCAGCGCTGGGGCTCGTTCTGGAAGCCGCGCTCCGCGTAAAATTCCTGCTCACCGGCGGTGAAAACGAACTCCTTGCCGCACTCTTTGCAAACCAGGGTCTTGTCCTCGTACATTTGCTGATCCTCTCTTTGATTCTGCCCTTGGGCTTGATATTGCGTTCAGCTTTCGCTGTTGTCGCTTGAAGAAGTTATCCGGGAGAGCTTGCGCCGGATTCGCTGCACGGCATTGTCAACCGCCTTCTCGGAATGGCCGCTGGCCGCAGCCATGGAGCAGTAAGACTGTCCTTCTAAATACAGATGCAGAATCTTCTGCTCAAAGGGTGACAAGCACCGGGAAAATGTCTGGAAAAATTCGTCTGCGCGCTCTCTCGCCAAAACCTGCTCTTCCGGGGTTCTCCGTAAATCAAGGGCCGCATACGTACCGGGACGGGCGCTTTCGCTTCCGAAAGCATCTTCCAGCGATACGCCGCTGTTGAGAGGGGTATGCTTCAAACGAGACGCCGATTTGATTGCGCTGAAAATCCGGCGCTGGATGCACAGCTCCGCATACGCCCTAAAGGGAACGCCCTGCGAAGGTCTGTACTCCCGAATGGCGGAGAGAAGGCCGAGCATTCCCTCCTGCGTAAGATCCTCGCTGTCCCCTCCGGCAAGAAAATACGGTCTTGCACAGACGCGGACAAGCTGACTGTACCGAGCAGCTAAGGCATCCTCCGCACCGGCAGAACCGGAAACGGCCATTTGCTGAAGCTGCTCATCGCTGAAGCATTGAAAATCTTCCATAAAAAAACCATTTTATAAACGGATTATATTAGTTTTCACCAACAAAGTCAAGAGAATTATGAAATAATTATGAAGCTTTTTCCAAAATTCTCTGTGGTATTTACAGGCTAAGCTGCTGCTGACCATGGAACGGGATGCCCAGATGCTCATACGCCTTCTGCGTAACGCAGCGTCCCCGCGGCGTTCGCGTGAGAAAGCCCTGCTGCAGCAGGTACGGCTCATAGACGTCCTCGAGCGTGACCGATTCCTCATTGATCGTTGCCGCCAGCGTTTCCACGCCGACCGGACCGCCGGAATAGTACTCAATAATGCTGCGCAGCATGCGCCGGTCGAGCGCATCAAGACCGAGATGGTCGATCTCGAGACGGTTTAGCGCCTTGTCTGCCACGTCCCGCGTGATCACGCCGTTCGCCGTGACCTGTGCAAAATCGCGTACCCGGCGCAGGATGCGGTTGGCGATACGCGGCGTGCCGCGGCTGCGGCGGGCGATCTCGTCCGCGCCGGCAGATTCGATTTGAATGCCAAGGATCCCGGCGCTTCGTTCCACAATGCGGCGAAGCTCCTCCGGCGTATACAGCTCCAGACGGAGAATAACGCCGAAGCGGTCGCGCAGCGGCGCGGAGAGCTGGCCGGAGCGGGTCGTTGCGCCGATGAGCGTGAATTTCGGTAGATCCAGCCGGATGGAGTTCGCGGAAGGCCCTTTGCCAATGATAATATCAATGGCAAAATCCTCCATTGCGGGATAGAGAATCTCCTCCACCGCACGATTCATGCGGTGGATCTCGTCCACAAAGAGAATATCGTTTTCCTGCAGATTTGTAAGCAGTGCTGCGAGATCCCCGGGCTTCTCGATGGTCGGCCCGGAGGTAATGCGCATATTCACGCCCATCTCGTTGGCGATCACGGCGGCCAGCGTCGTTTTGCCGAGTCCCGGAGGGCCATGGAGAAGAACGTGATCGAGCGATTCTCCGCGCATTTTGGCCGCCTGAATGAAAATACGGAGGTTTTCCTTTGCGCGCTCCTGGCCGATATATTCGTTCAGAAACCGCGGGCGGAGCGAGCCATCACCGGCATCCTCCGGCAGTGAAACGGAACGGGTTATCAGTTCATTTTCCTGTTCCGCATCCGAAAAGTTGATTGCCAAGCTGCCCCACCTCCTTTTACTTCATCATTTTTTTCAGCCCCTGCCGCACAATATCCTCCACGGAGAGGTTCTGAATATCCAATCCTTTGAGCGCTGCGGCAATCTCGTTTCCGCCGTAGCCGAGCACGCCGAGCGCCGCCGCAGCATCGGAGAGCTTGTCCCCGCCAGAGGCTGCCGCGGGCGTAAACACCCCGGACGAGCCAAGGCTGCTGTCCGCGCTGCTGCCGGAAAACTTATCCTTCAACTCAAGGATCACACGCTGAGCGATCTTTTTCCCGATGCCGGGCGCGGCCGTCAGCGCCTTCTCATTCCCCGAGAGAATGGCAAGCGAGAGCGACTCCGGCGTATTTGCAGAGAGGATCGCCTGTGCCGCCTTTGCGCCAACGCCGGAAACGCCGGTAAGAAGCTCAAAGCTGCGCTTTTCCTCCGCGCTCGCAAAGCCGTAAATATCAAAGCAGTCCTCCCGGATGATCGTGCAGGTATAAAACCGGGCTTTATCGCCGATGCGAACACGGGAGAGCGAGTTGACCGTGGTGTTGACGGCGTAGCCTACGCCGCCGCAGTCCACGACCGCAACGGAGCCGTCAATCAGGGAAACAACACCTTCTATATAGTAGAACACAGGTTTTGGTCTCCTTCCCTTGTCAAAAGCGATGTGGCACTGCGAGCATGGCAGAGCGCGATGGCTACCGCGTCCGCCGCGTCGTCTGGGCGCGGCACGGCGCTGAGATGCAAAATCCGGCGCACCATGTCCATAACCTGTCGCTTTTCCGCCTTGCCGTATCCGACGACCGCCTGCTTGACCTGCATGGGCGTGTACTCATATACCGGCACGCCGCAGCGAAACGCGCAGAGCAAAATGACGCCGCGGGCATGCGCCACGGGAATGCCGGTCGTAATGTTTTTGCTGAAGAAGAGTTCTTCAATGGAGATCGCGTCCGGATCGCAGGAGCGGATCAGCTCTTCAAGATCCGTGTAGATTTGGTCAAGGCGCGACGAGAGCGGCGTATGCGCCGGTGTTGTAATCACGCCGCAGGAGATCATTCTCTGCCGGACACCGGTGGATTCCAGCAAACCAAAGCCGACGGTCGCAACGCCGGGGTCGATACCAAGAATTTTCATACCGCTCCCCTTTCCTATCTTATCTATTTTATCATAAAACCGGATTTCTGGCAATGCTTTTCGCACTCCCGATACACATAGAAAACGGGTTGGAGTATCTCCAACCCGTTTGGATGCTTTGCGGAAATTATTTCTGCTCCGTCCAGATGCGCGAGGAATAAAGGATCCCGGCGATCCCGGCGACGGTATCGACCATAGCCGCGAACCAGAGCTGATACGTGACGCCAAGCAGCGCAAGAATGAGCAGAACCGCCTTGACGGCAAGAACGGCCAGTAAGAGCTGGCGGACGGTAGCGCGCGTGGCTTTTGCCGCGTCGATCGCACCCGCGATGGGAGAAGCCGTCTTATCCATGATAACGGCGCTGCCCGTCTGCATGGCGGTCTCGGAAGCAAGACCGTCAACGCAAACGCCGATGTCCGCCGCGCTGAAGCAGGCGGAATCACCGCTTGCCTCGCCCAGATACAAAACGCTGTTGACCGGGTAGCGCTCCTTGATCTCCTGGATCTTTTCAAGCCGGTCCATCGGCATGCATTGTGCATAATATTCGCGCACGCCGGCAGAAACGGCGGCGGTGCGGGTCTTTTCCGGGCTGTCCGCCGAGAGCATGATGCACTCGCACCCCGCGCCGGAAACGGCGCTGAAGGAGGACCTGGCATCGTCTCGGATCGTATCGGAAAGATAGATGCAGCCGGCATACTGGTCGTTGACGGACATATAGACGGTAACACTGTCCCCGACAGGGTCGGTGACGGTGATGCCGTTTTTCTCCATATAAGCCGCGTCGCCCATGCGGATGTCGATCCCGTCGATCACGGCGGTGATGCCGTCGGGTTCTTCGGTAAACTCTTCCACGAGGGAGGCATCGATCGCCTGTCCGTACGCCTTGGCGATGGACGCTGCGACGGCGGTGGATGAGCCGGATTCGGCATGCGCCGCGACCTTGAGCAGCACCGCGGGATCGAGCCGTTCGGACTTCACGGAGGATACCCGATAAAAGCCGGTGGATAGCATCTCGTCCTTATCGAATACAACGGCGCCCGCACGGGAAAGTCCGTCCAGAACAAAGGCGTCCTTTACAACAACGCCGTTTTGCAGCGAGCGGAAAAGGCCGGCAAGATACATGAAAGGCAGCGGTGCAAGAAACGCCGTCGGGCAGGCAATAATGAGAAGAACAAGCGCGCGGTGGATGGCTTCTTCGGTGGGGACCGTGGAGAAGATCAAAAGGAGAAGCGCAATAAGAACGCTGATGCCGAGAGCAAACGGAGCATAAACTCTTGCGTAACGCTCCACGGAATCGGTCTCGGGGCCATAGACAGCGTCAGGATCGGAAACGGCGTCGATCTCGTGGGCAAAAACGGAATCCGAAGCGGCGCCGAGCACCGTACAGCGGACAGCGGCGCTGCTGTTGACTGCCCCCGCGGGGATCTTCTGCCCGGCGGTCACCTCGCGCCGGACGGTATGCCCAAAGATCGGAGCAAAATCGAGCGTGGCCGAGCCTTCCAGAATTTCAAGATCCGCCGGGGCGCGCTGGCCGCGGTCAAGAATGAGAATGTCACCAAGCTGGACTTCCTCCGGCGGAATGGCGGTCTTCTCTTCGCCGCGAAGCACCGTAACGCTCGGCACAAAGGGATCCACACGGTCACGGAAGCTGGACTTTGTAAGGGCCGAAGCGTACGAGCGGGCGATATAGCCGGCCTGATAGATCAGCATGACGGCGGCAGCCTCATATCCCTCGTTGATCGTAAAGGCAAGGATCGCCGCGATGGAGACAAGGAGCTCTTCGCCGAGACAATGCTCCTTGACGAGACGGACACAGGCCCGGTACAGTACATCAAAGCCGCTGATCAGCGTGCTGAGCAGCAGAAGGAGGAGCGATATGCCGTCTCCAAGGCGCAGAAAGAGACCGAGACAGAGCAGCACGGCGGCAACGCCGAGCCGGACAAACAACAGTTTGTCCACACCGTACCACGTGCTCCCGCCGAGAGAGGCGAAACCGCCCCCGCTTTCCCCTTCGGTTTTCTTCTTAAAAATCTCTTTCATATCGTTAACCCCATTCCATGGTTCCGTAATGTTCCGCTTTACATAATAGTATATCATTAACAGGCAAAAAAGCAACCGCGATTTTACGTTTTCCCAAAAAAGGGTCACAGAGTTTTCCTCCGGCATACGATGGGCTGAGAGCAACGCTCTCTATCCGAAAAAATGGAGGAATCGTTTTGAATAGCAAGGAAACCGCGGCGGCCGTCTGCGGGTATAAATGCGGCGCTTTGCCGTCCTGCGCGCCGCTGGCGGTTGGGTTCGTACCCGCGCAGGAGAACGCGCAGGCCCGGTATGAGCCGGACAAAGCGCTCGCGCGCGGCACGCTTTTCCCGGGACTCGATCTGCCGCTCGGAAACACGGTCAACGACGCCGCGCCGAACGTTCCGCTTGCCGAGCTCATGGCCATCGACTTTGCCGCGCACGATCTTTCGCTCTATCTTGACACCCACGCTGCCGACGCGGAAACGTTCGCCGTCTACCAGGATCTGCTCAAGCTCGCCGAGGAGGGCACGCAGCGCTATGCCAAGCTCTATGGGCCAATCACCAAGCGGGATCTTATCAACGCGGAAACGTATACCTGGCTGGAAAGCCCCTGGCCGTGGGAATACCGCGGCAGTACGGAGGGTTGACGCATGTTTATTTATAAGAAGAGTCTTCAGTATCCGGTTCGGATCGCCAATCCGAACCCGGCACTTGCTAAGATCATCATTTCGCAGTACGGCGGACCGAACGGCGAGCTGGGCGCATCGCTCCGCTATCTGAGCCAGCGCTTTGCCATGCCGAGCGATGAAGTCAAGGGGATCTTGACCGATATCGGGACGGAAGAGCTCGGCCATCTCGAAATGGTCGGGTCGATCGTCCACCAGCTCACGCGGAATCTGACGCCGGAGGAGATCAAGGCACAGGGCTTTGACGCCTATTTTGTCGATCATACGCTCAGTGTATTTCCGCAGGCTGCGGCAGGCGTGCCGTGGAACGCCATCAGCATCGGCGTCAGCGGCGATGTGATCGCTGACCTCACCGAGGATCTCGCCGCCGAGCAGAAGGCGCGCGCTACCTACGACAACATTCTCCGTCTCTCGGACGATCCGGATGTGAACAACGTTATCCGCTTCCTGCGCGAGCGGGAGGTCGTCCACTTCCAGCGCTTCGGCGAGGCGCTGGGGCTCGTTACGGAAAAACTGAATCAGAATAATGTGTACTATATGAACCCCGCATTTCCCGGGCGCTGAACCCCGGCAGACCGGGCCGGCAGCGGACAAACAAGCTCCGCTGCCGTTTTTTGTTCGCTTTTCAGCCGGGCGAGGATCTCTTCGTCCGCCGGACAGAAGTCGTATCCGCTGATCTCCTCCGGCGCGATCCAGCAAATGGCATTATGCTCCAGAAGCTGCGGCGTGCCGCTCACGATCTCCGCATGAAACAGCGTCAGATGAATGGTGAGATCGGGGTATACGTGCGTCAGCTCCATATAGACGCCGCCGACGCGGATCGAGACACCGAGCTCCTCCCGGCATTCGCGCACGAGCGCTTCCTGCTTTGTCTCCCCCAGCTCGACCTTACCGCCGACAAATTCCCAGAGGAGCCCCCGCGCCTTGTGCGTCGGGCGCTGACAGATAAGGAAGCGCCGCGGATCTTCCGCATCATGGACAAGCGCTGCAACAACTTCAACCATGGATCTATCCTCGCTTTTTTTGTTTTATGGTAGACGCTTCTCCGGAAAAAGTCAAGGAACCGGACAGGGACGGCGGAATAGAATACAGAGGAAAGACAATTACCGGAAAGGGCTGAATTTGCCATGCAATCGATCATTCCTCTGAGGGATATGGAGCCCGGTACACAGGGCGTTATCGCAGATATATTGCCGGAGTGTGCCCTGAGCCGCCGTCTTCTGGATCTCGGCTTTGCAGAGGGGGCGCGCGTAAAATGCCTCTTTCGCAGCATGTTCGGCGACCCGACGGCATACGAAATCTGCGGCACGGTGATTGCGCTCCGCGCCGGGGACAGCGCATCCGTGCTCGTCCGCTGCTCCGATGGGGTGGAGCCGTAATGACGGACACGTACCGCTTTGCGCTGGTGGGAAACCCCAACGTGGGGAAAAGCTCGCTTTTTAACGCGCTGACCGGCCTGCATCAGCATACCGGGAACTGGCCGGGAAAAACGGTCGCGACTGCGGCGGGGCGGTGCCGCTTCGACGGAGCCGACATCGAGCTCATCGATCTGCCCGGAACATATTCCCTCTCTGCCCATTCGCCGGAGGAAGAGGTTGCGGCGGAGTACATCTCCTTCGGCGAGGCCGACGCGGTCATCGTCGTCTGCGACGCGACGGCCTTGGAGCGAAATCTTCATCTTGTTTTGCAGGTCATGGAGATCACGGACCGCGTCGTCGTATGCGTGAATCTGATGGACGAGGCGAAAAAGCGAGGCATTTCGGTCGATCTGCCGCGGCTTTCGCAGCTGCTCGGTGTATGCGTGGTCGGGACGAGCGCGCGGCAGAAGAAAACACTTCCTCCCCTGCTGCGTGCTGCGCTCTCCGCCGCGCGGGAAAAACGCCGGGAAACCGTCCCGGTGCGGTATAGCGACGCGATCGAGGCCGGTCTCTTTTCCGTTGCGGCGCGGTTGGATGAGGTGCTTCCCGGGGACGCACCAAAGCATCGCTGGATCGCGATGCAGCTTCTGCTGGGCGGCACTTCTGCTGCCCGGGCGCTTGAGAAACGACTCGGCCGGCCGCTGGCGGAGGATTCCTTCCTCGCCGAAACGATCCATCTCGGGCAGGAGCGTCTGGCTCGCGCCGGAGAGAGCGCGGAAGTCTCCGCCGCACTCTCCCTGCACCATCGCGCCGCGGAAATATCGGCAGAAGTTATCACCGCGGAACGGCGGAACGGCTTCTCGCGCGACCGGAGAGCCGACCGCATTCTGACAGGGCGGACATTCGGCATTCCGATCATGCTGCTGTTGCTTCTTGTCCTTTTTTATTTGACCGTTCAGGGCGCAAACTATCCATCGGCGCTGCTCTCATCGGCGCTGTTCGGCTTTGGCGATATTCTTTCCCGGTGGCTGCTTACCGCCGGGCTTCCGGTATGGCTGCATGACGCACTGATCCTCGGCATGTATCGCATGACCGCGTGGGTCGTGTCCGTTATGCTGCCGCCAATGGCGATCTTTTTCCCCTTATTCACGTTCCTCGAGGATATCGGCTATCTGCCGCGCATGGCGTTCAATCTGGATAGGCCGTTTGGACGCTGCCGCGCCTGCGGCAAGCAGGCGCTCACCATGGCGATGGGCTTTGGCTGCAACGCCGCCGGTGTTGTCGGCTGCCGGATCATCGATTCGCCGCGCGAGCGGCTGCTCGCCATACTCACAAACAGCTTTATTCCATGCAACGGGCGTTTTCCCATCTTGATCTTTCTGCTCAGCGCATTTTTTACGGCGGGAGATCCTATCCTGTCAGCACTGTTGCTGCTGGGAGCCGTATGTCTCGGCGTGGCCGCAACATTCGGCGCAACGAGGCTTTTATCCGCCAAAGTACTGCGCGGCACGTCATCCTCCTATGTCCTGGAGCTGCCGCCGTACCGAAAGCCGCAGCTCGGAAAGATTGTTGTCCATTCGCTTTTCGACCGGACGGCATTCGTGCTGGGCCGCGCTGCCGCCGTTGCCGCGCCCGCCGGGCTGTTCCTCTGGCTGCTTGGGAATATTTCGATTGGGGACATCTCACTGCTGCGGTATCTCTCCGGCGGGATCGATCCGGTCGGGCGGCTTCTCGGCATGGACGGCGTAATACTGCTGGCATTTGTGCTGGGTTTTCCCGCCAACGAAACGGTGATTCCCGTTGCCATGATGATCTATCTGTCGGAAGGCTCTCTCAGCCGAACGCTCTCCGCCTCGGCCATGAGCGGGATTCTGCTCGCCAACGGCTGGACAGGGAAAACGGCGGCATGTGTCATTGTGTTCACGCTGATGCATTGGCCGTGCTCCACAACGCTTCTCTCCATAAAAAAAGAGACCGGGAGCTGGAAATGGACGGCGCTCGCCGCCGTGCTCCCGACGCTCTGCGGCGCGCTGCTGTGTATGATCCTAAACTTTTTATTTTAACTTGTAATAGCGACCAGTCCCGCCGGATCGGTGGGACTTTCTTTTTAGAGAAATGAATATGCCCATCGGCAAGCCGATGGGCATATTACATGGAGCGGATAATGGGAATCGAACCCACCTCTACGGCTTGGGAAGCCGTCGTTCTACCGATGAACTATATCCGCATATTCTGTTTCCTGCTGTACTCTACCAAAATATGCCCGAAAAGTCAAGCGACAAAAAAGGATTCATAGCTTGTGACTCGTCCGAATACGCTTTGGCAGGAGTGTGATTTGGAATGAAACGTGCAAAACGCGCAACCATCTATGTGGCAGCGGGACTGTTCGTTGCGGCAGCCGCCGCAAAGCTTCTCTTCCCTGCCCGCACATCCGAAACGATCCGCACAATCGAAAAATCGTTCCACAGAGCGGACTACCAGACAGAGGAGACCGTCGCCGCCGTGACGGAGGCAGCAGACGCCGCAGCGCCAGTCACGGTCACTATCAACGCCGCGGAATTTCTTGGTCTTGCAGAACCAGTCAGCACGGAGGAGTTCTCTCCCGCCGTGGAGGAAGCGATGGCGGCCTTCATGGAGGAACAGCAGCCGTTCGTCGATCTCGGCGTTCCGGCCAATGTATCGTACGATGCACCCATGCCGAAGTTTTCGTTCGTTCCGCCGCTGTCCGCCAGAGTATCCTCGGATTTCGGCTACCGGCTGCATCCGATCGATAACGAGACAAAGTTTCATTACGGCATGGATCTCGCGGCGAACTCCGGCGACGATATTGTCTGCTTTGCCGCCGGAACGGTGACGGAGGTCGGCGAGAACGGTACCAGCGGCAAATTCCTCCGCATAGAACATGAGGACGGGTATGCGACAATGTACGCGCATTGCGGTCAGATCTACGTGGAAGAGGGGCAGAAGGTTGAAGCCGGGGAAAAAATCGCGCTCGTCGGTGCTACCGGCAAGGCCACAGGCCCGCATCTTCATTTTGAGCTGACACACGACGGCATTTATCTGAATCCGGCGTTCTACCTGGCGGCGCTTTGAGGCGCTGCCGGGTAGAGATCACCGCCGGAGCTGCGGTTTTATTCCCGCTGCTCTTCTATCTCGATGATTCCGGTATTTTCTCCGCAGTTTTGCCCGCCGTGTTCTTTCACGAGATCGGCCATTGTATTTCCGCAAGGATGTACGGTGGCCGAATTCTTTCGCTTCGGATGAGTTTGAGCGGTCTGTGCCTGGAAACGACGCCCTTTTTCTCTCCGCTCTCGGAGGCGGTATGTGCCGCGGCGGGCCCGGTATGCGGTCTCCTGTGGGCGGCGCTCGCCTCTCTTCCGTGCGGTGCGTGGTGGGGGCGATGCCGGGATATCTCGCTGTATTTTTCCATATGCAATCTTCTCCCGGCGCAGCCGCTCGACGGCGGACGCATCCTCTACGCGCTCTGCGGTGATCGGAAAGCCGTCCGGATCGTTTCGTCAGGTACCGGGGGCGTCTGTCTCGCGGCGGCGATACTCACGCACCGATGGGGGCTGGCGCTTCCGGCGGTCTGGATCCTCGCGGCGCAGATCAGAGCATGACGGCACGCAGATTTTCCATCGCGCGCCGTTCCAGCCGCGACACCTGCACCTGCGATACGGAGAGTATCCGCGCGCAGTCGCTCTGCGTCAGGCCATGGAAAAATCGGAGATTGATCACCTGCTGCTCCTTCTCCGGCAGACGCTCTATGGCCGTGCGAAGCGCAACGCTTTCCAGCACGCGCTCCTCCTGTCCGTAATCGCCGAGCACATGCTCGAGCGTGAAGCCCTCGTCCCCGCTTTCGCGCTGCAGGCTCTCCGCCGGAGCCGCTGCGGTCTCTGCCTCAGCAATCTCCTCCACACTGACGCCGCACTCCGCGGCGATCTCAGAAAGCGCAGGCTCCCGACCAAGCGTCTGTTCCAGGCGGCGGCGTGCCGCGTGGATCTGCTGCGCGCGTTCCTTGAGACCGCGGCTGACCTTTACGGCGCCGTCATCGCGAAGAAAGCGCCGGATCTCCCCGGCAATCTTCGGCACGGCATAGGTGGAAAACTGCGTACCAAAGCGCTCGTCAAAACCTTCGATCGCCTTGAGGAAGCCGAGACATCCGAGCTGGTAGAGATCGTCTGCGTCCACCCCGCGGCCAAAGTACCGGCGCGCAACGCTCCAGATAAGACCGGTATTTTCTTCGATCATCTGCTGCACGGCGTCGCGGTCGCCGGAGTGCGCGCGAGAGAGGAGCTGCGCACGGCTTTCCATCAGCGATCACGGACGCGGCGTGGGAGCGTACGGAGCATGATAACGCTTGTCCCCTCGCCCGGTGTGGAGCGGACCGTGAGCTTATCCATAAAGCTCTCCATAATCGTGAAGCCCATACCGCTTCGCTCCTCGCCGCCGGTCGTGTACAGCGGCTTTCTCGCCTTCCCGACGTCGTCGATGCCGCGGCCCCAGTCGCGGATGACGATCTCGAGCCGGTTATCTTCGAGAATCCGGCAGCGCATGAGGATCTTGCCGATGCAGTCCGGGTAGGCATGAACGATACAGTTCGTTACTGCCTCGCTGACCGCTGTTTTGATGTCGCCGAGTTCCTCCATCGTCGGATCCATCTGCGAGGCGAAAACGCCCGCTACCGAGCGCGCCAGCGCCTCGTTGCAGCTTTTGCTGGGAAATTCGAGCTTTATGTAGTTTTCATACTTCATCTTGCAGTTTTTCCCTCCGTAAACTTGATTGCGACAAACCGTTCTATGCCGGATGTGCGAAGGACTCTCGCGCATTGCGGCGCCGGGTCGAGCAGAAAAACATCCCCGTCCGTCTCCTCCATCCGCTTCTTTACGCGAAGGACAACCGCGATACCGGAGCTGTCCATAAATGAGACGCCGGAGAAATCGAGAATGCACCGGCGCGGCAGAAAGCGGTCGATAAACGCTTCCGTTTCGCGAAACGCTGAGCGCGCCGCGTGATGGTCGAGATCGCCGGTATACCGGATGCAAAGGCAGCCGTCGGAATAAGCGCTTTCCAGTTGCATAATATATCTTTCCTCCAAATCAAAAATGGCGCTGTGGTTCTCCACAGCGCCATTTTAGCGGGCATATTATGAAAATGCTGCCGAAGAGGGGCGGTCAGAACAGAAAAGATGCGGCGTTTTCGAGCGTGTCCGGCAGATAGACAAACGCTTCCCGGCGGTCGGCGATGCAGAGATAGCCGTTCTGCTCAAAGGCGCGAGCGTTCCATGCCCAGTCGGTCAGAAAAACGCTCAGGCAGTATTCGATCTCGCCGTTATTCTCCGCGTACAGGCAATAGCTGTCATCCGCGGCAAAGCCGAGGAGGTTTTTCTCCGGCAGAACGATATAGCTTTGCAGGCTTTCGAGCGTGCTGCTGTAGTCGCTGCCGAAGGTGCGCTCCGCCGTCTTTTTCAGAGAAGAGTCATAGAGCGAGAGCACCATCTGCCCGGCGGTCTCGTGCCGGAAGGCGGCAAAGCCGCCGTTTTTCCACGGCAGAAGTGCGTCCGCCGCGATAGCATCCCCGCCGGAGGAAGCCGTGATCGCCCCCGAGGCCGAGAGGTCTGCAATATAGGAGCCGGTATCCCCGGAGAGAAGCACCGTTTCCGGCGTGAAGCCCGCCCAGACGATGCTGCCGCCGTCCGGGAGCTGCGAAAGCTCCGCCGTAACGGCAAGAGAGGCATCAAGCGCATAGAGCGTGCTGCCGGACGGTTCCGCCGCCGGAACGGGGCCGCCTTTCCCTTCATACATACGAAGATACAAACCGGAAACTTCGGAAACGCAGACGTACCCGGAGCCGAACGGCGCAATGGCGCTCTTTTCCGGCAGCACACCGCTCACGACACCGGAGCCTCCCAGCCGGAGACCGGAGGAATCATAGTCAAAGCGGAAAAGATCGGTGCAGACAAGCTCAGCATACTCCGTAAATTCGCCAAGATCGTCGCTCATGCGGCGCGACTCCGCGGAAACGGAGCGTGTATCCGTAAGAAAAACACTGCCGGGCACGGCATACACATTTTTCGCTGCTGCGCCATATACGGCAACGGCGTTTTTCTGTGCGGCATCGTCCAGCGAATAAACGCCGAGCACCGCGCAGCCCTCGCCGCCGTTCGGAAGCGCATACAGGCTTCCGGCATCGAGAAGGTGGCTCTCCGCGGCGGTATGTAAGCGCGGAACGAAGCTTTCCATATTCTCTGCGCCGGTCAAGTCCGCGACGGAATATTCCGTCGCCACGCAGAGCGCACCGCTGCTCATCCATGCCTCGGAGAATACGCCGTCCTGTCCCGCGCTCGCGAGCAGCACGGGCGCAGAGGGGTCGGAAACATCGTAGATATCTACGCCGACATATTCCGAATACCGGACTTCGCTTCCGGCGCTCTCGTAGCCATACACATCCAGCAGGACAGCGAGGCGTGAGCCGCGCAGGAACAGCGCAAGCGGCGTGCGCTCGCTGCCCGTAAAGCTGCCGGAATCGCTCCCGGAGCTGCTCCACGCGGTACCGACCGGCGTAGCGGAGATGAGTTCTCCGGCCTCGCCGCTCAGACGAAAGATCGTAAGAGTTTTATCCGAAAGCGCATAGATGTACTCGCCGTCTACGCGGAGAATGTCGCTCTCCGTAAGATCGTGAAAGGACGCGGCAGCGGACAGAGCGGAAGCCGTCTCCGGGACGGTTTCTTCTTTCTCCGCGGCATCCGCCGATTCCTGCAGAGCCGAAAAGACGCCGGCGTAGTCGGAAAATGTGCGCAGCTCTGTCCGGTTCGCCTCTGCCGCGGCCTCAAAGGAGATCGGCGCGGGCGTTGCCGTCGGCGAAGGCGTCACAGCCGGCGCTTCGGTGGCAGCAGGTTCCGGCTGACGGGACGAGGAGCAGCCCGCCAGAAGCGCGATAACGAAGAAAATCGTGCAAATGATAAAAACTTTTTTGAGATTTCTCATAGTAACTCCTGAAAAAAGTGCTGTTTTTGGCTGGCGGTAGTGGAAAAGCTGCAGAAAAGCAAAAGTTTTTCTTTACAGATAAATTGTATTGTAGCATAATATCGGCGGAAATCCAATACTTTGGAGGTTAATTTGTTATGAGAACTGTTGGTGCTGTCGTTCGCGGCATCCGTACCCCTATCGTCCGTGAGGGCGACGATCTTGTCTCGCTGGTGCGTGACAGCGTCCTGGCCGCCTCCGAGACGGAGCATATCACCTTCCACGACCGCGACATCGTCGCCGTGACGGAGTCCGTCGTGGCGCGTGCCGCCGGAAACTATGCCACAGTGCAGAACATTGCCGACGATGTGAAGGCAAAGTTTGGCTGCGAGCACATCGGCGTTATTTTCCCGATCCTTTCCCGCAACCGTTTTGCCATTGTGCTGCGCGGCATTGCCACCGGTATGAAGAAGATCACGCTCATGCTCAGCTATCCCTCGGACGAGGTCGGCAACCACCTCTTCGATGAAGAGCTGCTGGAAGATTCCGGCATCAATCCGTACAGCGACGTGCTGACCGAAGAGGAGTATCGCAAGGCGTTTGGCTATGCGCTCCACCCGTTCACAGGCGTGGACTATGTGGATTATTATAAGAAGCTCATCGAAGAATGCGGCTGCGAGGCGGAGATTCTCTTCGCCAACCAGGCGGAAGCCGTTCTCACCCGCGTGAAGAACGTTCTCTGCTGCGATATTCACACCCGCTTCCGCACAAAGCGCCGTCTCGCAAAGGCGGGCGCAGAAAAGGTTCTCGCGCTGGACGATCTGCTCACCGAGAGCATCAACGGCAGCGGCTATAACGAAAAATACGGTCTGCTCGGCTCCAACAAGTCCTCCGAGGATAAGGTAAAGCTCTTCCCGCGCAATGGGCGGGAGTTTGTCGACGCGCTCGCTGCCGCCATGCGCGAGGCGACCGGCAAGAAAATCGAGTGCATGATCTACGGCGACGGTGCTTTCAAGGATCCCGTCGGCAAGATCTGGGAGCTCGCCGACCCTGTGGTCTCCCCCGCCTGCACCGAAGGTCTCATCGGCAAGCCGAACGAGCTGAAGATCAAGTATCTCGCCGACAACGATTTTGCTTCTCTCACCGGCGAAGAGCTGCGCTCCGCCGTGGAGGATTCTATCCGCCACAAGGACGCCGATCTCAAGGGCAATATGGCCAGCCAGGGCACCACGCCCCGCCAGCTCACCGATCTGATCGGCTCGCTCTGCGATCTTACCAGCGGCAGCGGCGACAAGGGCACGCCGGTTGTCTTCATTCAGGGCTACTTCGACACCTACGCCGAAGAAAAATAAGAAAATGACAAATACCGTCGGATGGATTTGCTCTATTCGACGGTGTTTTCTGTTATGCACAAAATATCGGTTTTCATTTCTCCGAAATTCACAAAATATATGCATTGCAAAACTTATCCAAATTCGATAAGATGAAACCAAGTTAAGCCGTGGGGGTGATACAGATGCAGCTCCTGGAAGATAGGATCCGCCGCGATGGTGTTGTGCGTGACGGCGGCGTTTTGAAGGTGGACAGTTTTCTGAACCATCAGATGGACGTCGTGTTCTTCTCCGAACTTGCCAAAGAGTTTGAGCGCCTGTACCATGACTGCGGTGTCAACAAGATACTTACGATCGAGGCATCCGGGATTGGTATTGCGTGTGTAACGGCTCAAACCTTCGGGTGTCCTCTTGTTTTTGCCAAAAAGAACAAAACGCTGAACATCGCCGGAGATGTGTGGACATCCAAGGTCCACTCCTACACCCACCAGAGAGTTTACGATATCATCGTTTCCAAAGACTTTCTCGGCCCGAACGACCGTGTGCTCGTCATTGATGATTTTCTTGCCAACGGCGCAGCGCTCACCGGCCTCATCGAACTGGTGGAGCAGTCCGGCGCAACGCTTGTCGGCTGCGGCATCTGCATCGAAAAGGCATTCCAGCCCGGCGGAGACATGCTCCGCAGCAAGGGCGTCCGTGTGGAATCTCTCGCCCGCGTCAAGTCCATGAGTGTGGAAAACGGCATAGAGTTCTGCTGATCGCGATTCTTACAATTTCATATCTGTCGATATAAATCAAATGATACGGTTTTGAAGTCTCTACCCGGTCGCCGTAAATGACCGGACTATCGACGAGAAGCAAAGCAGCAATTTTTCTGTTTTGTTTGTCGTTCGTTTGCGGAGACCGTATCTGGCCTCCGCAATTTCTTTTGCTTTCTTCCGGCTTGCCGGTGGAAATAGACAGTAGTAAACAGTAAAAAAATCAAAAAACTTACTGGAGGAAGAAAACATGAAAAAGCTTGTCGCTCTCCTGCTCGCGCTGACGCTGTGCGTCGGTCTCTGCGCCTGCGGCGCTCAGCCCGAAGCTCCCGCGGCCACCGAAGCTCCTGCGGCCACCGAAGCTCCCGCGGAAGAGACTCCCGCCGCAACCGGCGAGACCGAAACCACCACTGCACCTGCCAACCTCAAGGTCGGATTCATCTTCCTGCACGATGAAAACTCCACCTACGACCTCAACTTCATGAACGGCGCCAAGGAAGCCTGCGCGAACCTCGGCCTCACCGATGATCAGGTCGTGTTCCGCACCAACATTCCCGAAGGTCAGGAGTGCTACGACGCCGCCGCTGAGCTCGCCGACGCCGGCTGCAACGTGATTTTCGCCGACTCCTTCGGCCATGAGGACTTCATGATTCAGGCTGCCAAGGAATTCCCCGAAGTTCAGTTCTGCCACGCCACCGGCACCAAGGCTCACACCGAAGGCCTTGCCAACTACCACAACGCGTTCGCTTCCATCTATGAAGGCCGCTACCTTGCTGGTATCGCTGCCGGTCTCAAGCTTAACGAGATGATCGAGAACGGTGAGTTCACCGCGGAAGAGGCCAAGATCGGCTACGTCGGCGCGTTCACCTATGCGGAAGTCGTTTCCGGCTACACCTCCTTCTTCCTCGGTGCTCGCAGCGTCTGCCCCACCGCCACCATGGAAGTGACCTTCACCGGTTCCTGGTACGATGAAACCGCCGAGAAGGAAGCCGCCAACAAGCTCATCGGCAACGGCTGCAAGCTCATCAGCCAGCACGCCGACTCCATGGGCGCTCCCACGGCTTGCGAGACCGCCGGTGTCCCCAACGTTTCCTACAACGGCTCCACCGTTGATGCCTGCCCCAACACCTTCATCGTCTCCTCCCGCATCAACTGGGCGCCCTACTATGAGCACGCCATCAACGCTTACCTGAATGGCGAAGCCATTGAAGCCGACTGGACCGGCACTCTGGCCACCGGCTCCGTCGTCCTCACCGACGTTAATACTGCCGTCGCCGCAGAGGGCACGGTCGAAGCGATCGCCGACGCCACCGCGAAGCTCGAATCTGGCGAACTCCAGGTCTTTGACTGCGCGAACTTCACCGTCTCTGGCGACAACGTCACCGCCAATCTGACCGTTGACGCGGATGGCCATGTCACCTCTTACCTCGCGGACGTCGACACCGACGCTGCCTACACCGGCGACACCGAGGTCGTTGAGAACGGCGCTTTCAAGGAGTCTGCGTTCCGTGCCGCTCCGTACTTCGATCTCAAGATCGACGGCATCACCCTTCTTGACACCGCGTTCTAATTGAACCTCACCTAAACCGTTTACCGCACAGCGGGCAGCGCAAAGACAATTGAATTGCGCTGCCCGCTTTCCCCGTTTCTCACCGCATAAGAAAGCACATGATAAACTCGTATGCTTTCTTATGCGGTATTGGACTTTGATACAATATTTATTTGCAGGGAGTGACCGTATTGGACAACAAGATTGCGGCAGTTAAAATGCGCAATATAACCAAGACATTCGGCTCTGTCGTCGCAAACGACAGAGTCTGGCTCGATATATACCGGGGCGAGATTCTCGCGCTGCTCGGCGAAAACGGTAGCGGCAAAACGACGCTCATGAACATGCTCGCCGGTATCTATTTCCCCGACGAGGGCGAAATCAGCATTGACGGAAAACCCGTCGTCATTCGCTCTCCAAAGGATGCCTTTGACCTTGGCATCGGCATGATCCACCAGCACTTCAAGCTCGTGGATGTGCTGACGGCAGCGGAGAACATCGTTCTCGGTCTGCCTGGCAAGCTGGATCTCAAGGCTGCCTCAGCGAAAATTCGCGAAATCTGCGATAAATACGGCTTCAGCGTTGATCCTTCGCAGAAAATTTACGATATGTCTGTCTCCCAAAAGCAGACGGTGGAGATCGTAAAGGTCCTCTACCGCGGTGCCGACATTCTCATTCTCGACGAGCCGACCGCCGTTCTAACGCCGCAGGAAACGGACAAGCTCTTTGCCGTGCTGCGCAACATGCGCAACGACGGGAAAGCCGTCGTTATTATCACGCACAAAATGCACGAGGTTGAGGCGCTCTCCGACCGCGTGGCGATCCTCCGCCACGGCCAATTCATCGGCGACATGCTCACCGCGCAGACGAACGCGCAGGAAATGACGAACATGATGGTCGGCCACGCGGTAACGCTGAATATTGAGCGTCCCGATCCGGTCGATCCCAAGCCCCGCATCGAAGTTAAGAATCTCACGGTTCGCAGCGTGGACGGCATCATCAAGCTCGACGACGTTTCTTTTACCGCCAACAGCGGCGAGATACTCGGCATCGCCGGTATTTCCGGCTGCGGCCAGAAGGAGCTTCTCGAAGCCATCGCGGGCCTGCAGACCGTGGAATCCGGCAGCATCTCCTATATTGAAGATGACAGTTCCCGTGAAGAGCTCATCGGAAAGGATCCGCTGAGCATCGCCGAGCTCGGCGTCTCTCTCTCCTTTGTTCCGGAGGACCGTCTCGGTATGGGGCTCGTCGGCAACATGAACCTTGCCGACAATATGATGCTCCGCTCCTTCCGCCGCGGCAAATCGATCTTTACCGACCGCCGCTCCCCCCGCGCCCTAGCGGAATCGGTGGTGCAGGAGCTGAGCGTCAGCACGCCGAGTGTGGATACGCCCGTGCGCCGTCTCTCCGGCGGCAATGTGCAGAAGGTACTCGTCGGGCGTGAGATCGCGAGCGCCCCGACCGTCCTTCTCACCGCGTATGCCGTGCGCGGTCTCGATATCAACGCATCCTATACTATATATGACCTCATCAACCGCCAGAAGAAAAAGGGCGTCGCCGTCATATACGTCGGCGAAGATCTGGACGTGCTCCTTGAACTGGCCGACAGGATCCTTGTTCTCTGCGGCGGCAAGGTCAGCGGTATCGTTGAAGGACGCAAGACCTCGAAGCGCGAGGTCGGTATGATGATGACAAAGCTCGGAGGTGACAAGGCCGATGAATAAGCAGAACAGGGAGCCGCTGGCTCATATTTCCAAGCGCGGCGCAATGCCGTGGTATAAGGCCTGGGCCATCCGTCTCGGTGCGATCGTTGCGGCGCTGCTGGTATGCGCGCTCGTCACGACCGTCACCACCGGCGAGAATCCCATTTCTGTCTATGGCGCCATGATCAGCGGCGCTTTCGGCACGGCGCGGCGGAGCTGGATCACCTTCCAGGGCATGGCCGTTCTACTGGTGATCTCCCTTGCCGTGACCCCCGCGTTTAAGATGCGCTTCTGGAACATCGGCGCCGAGGGACAAACGCTTGCCGGCTGTCTTGCGACAACGGCGGTAATGATCTGCCTGAGCGGCAAGATGTCCAATGGCATGCTGATCCTCACCATGGCCGTCGCTGCGATCGCGGCAGGCGCGCTGTGGGGCTTCATCCCTGCCTTCTTCAAGGCCCGCTGGAACACGAACGAAACGCTCTTCACACTGATGATGAACTACGTCGCCACGCAGCTTGTGGCCTACTTCATCATCGTGTGGGAGGTTCCGAAGGGCGCAGGGCAGATCGGCATCATCAATCAGGCCACCCAGCTTGGATGGCTGCCGCAGCTCGGCGGAAACAAATACCTGCTGAGCATCGTTGTTGCCGCGGTGATGACGATCGCGGTATACGTATACCTCAACTACACCAAGCACGGCTATGAGATCAGTGTTGTCGGCGAGAGCGAGCGTACCGCGCGCTACGTCGGCATCAAGGTCGAGAAGGTCGTCATGCGCACGATGGCGCTCTCCGGCGCGATCTGCGGCCTTGCGGGGCTGCTCCTCGTCGGCGGCATCAACCACACCGTCACGACGACGATCGCCGGCGGCCGCGGCTTCACGGCGGTCATGGTGTCCTGGCTCGCGAAGTTCAATCCGATCATCATGATCTTCACCTCCCTGCTGCTCGTATTCCTCGAGCGCGGCGCGGGCGAGATCTCTACGGCCTTCAGTCTGAACCACTCCTTCTCCGATATCCTTACCGGCATCATCCTGTTTTTTATCATTGGAAGCGAGTTCTTCATCAACTATAAGATCAACTTCCGCAAGACCGCAAAGAAGGAGGAGGACTGAGCCATGTTTGATATCGTATCGTTCATTCCGAGAGCCGTGGTTCAGGGTATCCCGCTGCTGCTCGGCAGCACCGGCGAAACGCTTACGGAAAAGTCCGGCAACCTCAATCTCGGCATTCCAGGCATCATGTATGTCGGCGGTATCTGCGGCGTTATCGGCGCGTTCTTCTATGAGAGCGCCGTCCCAGCGCCGGGCGCGCTCAACCCGTTTTTTGCCGTTATCATCCCCCTGCTCTGCTCGCTCCTCGGCTCGCTGCTGATGGGTCTGCTCTACTGCTTCCTCACGGTAACGCTCCGCGCGAACCAGAACGTGACTGGTCTTGCCATGACAACGTTCGGCGTAGGCTTCGGCAACTTCTTCGGCGGCTCGCTCATCAAGCTCTCCGGCGCGGACGTACCCTCCATTGCCCTTTCCCGCACAAGTGCCTTTTTCAGCGCGTCGCTTCCCTTTGCGGATAAGCTCGGTTGGTTTGGGAAGATCTTTCTGAGCTACGGTTTTCTCGCCTACGTCGCGATCATCATTGCCTTTGCCGCGGCCTATGTTCTCAAGCGGACCCGCGTCGGGCTGCATCTTCGCTCCGTCGGCGAAAGCCCGAATACCGCGGACGCAGCTGGTATCGATGTTCGGAAATATAAGTACGTCGCCACCTGCACCGGCAGCATGATCGCCGGGCTTGGCGGTCTGTACTACGTTATGGACTACGCCTGCGGCATCTGGTCGAACGACGCCTTCGGCGACCGCGGCTGGCTTGCCATCGCGCTCGTTATCTTCACGATCTGGAAGCCGGACGTCGGCGTGCTGTCCTCCATCCTCTTCGGCGGACTGTATATTCTGTATCTGTTCCTGCCCACCGGCACGAACCTTGCCGTCAAAGAGCTTTACAAGATGATCCCCTACGTTGTCACGATCGTTGTGCTTGTCATTTCCTCCATGCGCGACAAGCGTGAAAATCAGCCTCCCGCGTCTCTCGGCCTTTCGTACTTCCGGGAGGAGCGCTGAATGAAGTACTCCACCGTACTCTTTGATCTGGACGGCACGCTGACCGATCCGGTACAGGGCATCTGCGGCAGCGTCCGCTATGCGCTGGAAAAGGCCGGGCGCCCGGTCGGCCCGATCGAGAGCTATCACAAGTACATCGGTCCTCCCCTGCTCCGGTCGTTTGAGGTCTACGCAAACGCAACGCCGGAGGAAGCGCAGGAGCTTCTTGGCTATTACCGCGAGCGCTTTTCGACCGTCGGCCTTTTTGAAAACGAAGTGTACCCGGGCATTCCGGAGCTGCTGCGCGATCTGAAAGCGTCCGGCACACGGATCGCCGTGGCCACTGGCAAGCCAACCGTTTTCTCCGAGCAGATCCTCGAGCACTTTCATCTGCGGCAGTACATCGATGTTATCTCTGGCATTCCGCTCGACCGGGAACCGCCGGACAAATGCGAAGTGATCCTGCACGCGCTCTATGAAATGGGCATCACGGACAAGACCGGCTGCGTCATGGTCGGCGACCGGTCACACGACGCCATTGGCGCAAAAATGGCGCGGATCGGTTTTATCGGCGTGCTCTATGGTTACGGAAGCCGCGAAGAGCTGGAAGCCGAGGGCACCGAAACGATCGCTGAGAGCGTTGATGCGCTCCGAATGCTTTTACTGGATTGACAAATATCCCCGCAGACAGACTGTCCGCGGGGATATTTTTAATGACAAAAATTGTATCTTCCGAATTTGTATAACGCCGGTGCATGCGGTCAAAATAGGCTCGGACACAGCAAAAACGTGTTCGATTCGAGAGAAAGGAGTTGCAATCAGATGTCTACTAACAAGAGCAATCATCTTGTCAATCCCCAGGCCCGCGAAGCGATGGATCGCTTTAAGATGGAGGCTGCCAGCCAGGTCGGTGTGAACCTTACGAACGGCTACAACGGCGAGCTTACCTCCCGCCAGGCCGGCAGCATCGGCGGCCAGATGGTCAAGAAAATGATCGAGGCCTACGAAAACGGCATGAAGTAATCATTCCCCATAGAAAAAGCGCGAAGGGGTTTTCCCTCCGCGCTTTTTTCAGTTCATCACTTCGATCACGTTGATCGCGGCGGCCGTCAGCTCGGTATTGGAAAGGACGGCGTCGGTGATCTGAGCGACCTGCGCTTCCGTCAGTCCCTCCGCGGCAGACGGTACCGCAACGGTGCAGCCCTGCGAGGAAAGATATACCACGCAGTCGGCAAAGTCCTTGGCCAGAAGCTCGTTTTCGATCTTGCTTTCGAGCAGAGACCAGTTGGCCATGACGGTGATCTCATTCATAGCGCTGTCGATGACTTCCTGCGAGGCAGATTCGGCGCACGCCGCCGTCTCTAGGAGTGAGAGCGCCTGATCTCTCGACTGCTGACGCGTGAGCCGCGCTTCCGAGAAGTACCCGGATACTGACGCGGGGAGCGCTTCGGATGCTGTTTCCTTCGGTGTGCCGCCCGCAGCATTGACGGCGGTTGTCATTTCATCCTCGGCATCCGCCATAGCGTTATTGCCGTCACCCCAGCGCTGATTGTACGACCAGTTGAGAAATGCCGCCGCACATACGAGCAGCAGCACCGCTGCAATGAGAATGTTTCGTTTGAGATGGGGACGCAGATTTACGGTCTTCATATGATCCTCCTCCTAAGATATCATTTCTTCTACAATAATACGATTACTGCCAAGACCGGTGAAGGCGCTCACGGCCTGTATAACGCGCAGCCGCACGTCCGCGGATCGAGCGCCGGAGCAGACGACCACCGCGCCGGCATACTCCCCTCTGTGGTTTGGCTCCTCGGAGAGCAGGGCGCACACTTCTCCAACGCCGTCGATCTTCGAGAGCACAGCACAGAGCCGCTTTTCCTCTGTAGTGGATACATCCTCGTCCTTCCCTGCCATCTTGGTGTCCGCCGATTTGGGCCAGAGCAGAAGCAGCAGACCCGCGGCGAGCAGGACGATCAGCACGCTTTTCTTTTGCAGAAACGCGCTCAGAGCGCCTTTCCGTTCATTCATCGACCCAATGCTGCCTTTCTGCCGGAATACCCAGTTCCGCGGCAAGATAAGCACTCAGGCGGTATCGCTGCTCGGCGGCAACCTCTCCGCGTATCGTAACTTCACAGGGCACCCAGCTCTCATCCCCCCATTTCACCTTCACCGAAACCGACGGCTCCGGCATTCCTATGGATCGTGCCTCGTCCAATATGTATGCCGCCGTTTTCTGTTCTATGTATGTTCGCAGCAGTTGATTTTCCTGTTCCTCCAGATCGTCCGTCAGTTCAGCAACGGTCCGCCGGTAGTCGTCCAGCGCAAGCGAGAACGATGCTTCGTCTGTCCGCAGTACGGGCGAGAGGAGCGTACACGCAAGGAGGAGCCCACAGGTAAAGCGCGTTACACGATTCACGCTGCCCTTCGGTGTAAGCTGGAGCGCCATCGCTGAAAGAAGCGACGCCGCGACCAGCGAACGGATCCACGAAAAAAGCCATTCCGTCATAACGCTACACCACCGTCTGTATCAGAGAATAAAGCGAAAGGAACAGCATCATGGCTCCTGCGCCATTAATGGCGAGCAGCAGCGCGAACGCCGTGCCGAGATTGGAAATGAGCTCCGAAAACCGCTTGTCCGCCACGCACTCACATACAGCGGCGGTCAGCTTATATATGAGAAACCGCACGCCGAGCGTCAAAACCGGCGGAAGACAGATCGCTGTAACTGCAAGCAGCCCAAAAACGCCGATCGTCGCTTTGAGTGTTCCGGCAGCTGAGGCGAGCGTTGAGGCCGCGTCGGACAAAATGCTACCAACGACCGGGAGCGCGGCGGAGACCGCCGTTTTTGTCACCCGCGCGGCAAGCGCGTCCGCCGTGCCGGTAACAACACCGGTGAGCGAGAGCCATGCGGTGAACCCCATGCATACGACGCTCAGCAGCGTTGTGCAGATCGTTTTCATGATCTTCTTTGCCGTTTTCAATATCTCGTTCCCAACGGCGGCGTCGGCAACAGACAGCGCAGCATAGCCGCAAATGCACGGAACCAGAACATTGCGAGAAGCGGACAGGAGCACGTCCATGCACACCGCCGTCGCCGCGTACTTTGCCGCTGCGCTCCCTGCCGCGCCGGTCGCCGCCGCAGCGGACGAAAGGACCGGAAGAAGGACACGGGAATAGTCTGAGAGCGTCTGGAGTGTTTCCGTCCCCAGTGAAAGATATGAGCGGAAATCCGAAATCGTCGCCGTGCCGATAACGGCAACGGCGGCAAAGGTGATATACGGCGGAGCACGGCTGCCGAGATCGAGCGTATCGGTGAGCGATACAAGAACGCATACGCAAAGCAGGATCCCTCCCGTTCGGCAGATATCCGCCGCGGAGGTCCGCACCTTTTCCCACGCCGTTCGCAGCAGCGCTCGCCAAGCGCCCTCCTTTGGCAGCTCCTCCGGCGAAACATCGGAGAGCATGGGCGCCGCCTCTTCCGGAAGCGCCTCCGTCAGCTCGTCCATTCCGGGGATCGGAATCTCCGAAGCCGCAAGCGCATTCCCAGGACAAATCACAAGAGCAAATAGGAGCAGTATCAAAGCAGTTGCTCCACGATGGCGAGAAGTGAGCGGATGAGCGGCAGGGATATGTACAAAGCGCAAAGTGTTCCGCAAAGCTCCACAGCGGAAGCGATGCTTCCCTGCTGCGCATCCCGGCATACCTGCGCTGCCAGATGCGTGATCATCCCGATCCCGATGCATTTGAGCACCGGGGAGAGGTACACCGCGTCGATCCCGCCCTTCTCGGCGATCTCGCGCAGAAGATCGGAGATACGTGAGGCCACCGCCGAGGCAAGCCACACGATGATCACTCCCGCGAGGATCGTCACGGTAAGCGATAGCTCCGGTGTATACTTGCGCAGCAGCAGCGCCAGAATACTGCCGATCACCGCCGCAGCCGCAGCGCGAATCACAATTTCCATTCATTCCCTAAAACCCGAACAGATCGCGGATCAGATCAAAGAGCTGGCTGATCTCCTGCACCACGATCACCAGCACGACGACAAGACCGGTAATGCTCGTCATCAGTGCCTGATCCTCCCGGCCTGACCGCGTGAGCAGAATGTTCAGTACGGCGACAAGGATGCCGACGGCCGCAATTTTGAATATCAGATCCACATCCATTAAGGCGCTCTCCTTTGCGGGGTTGTCCATTGCCAAGGTATGAGTGAGCAGCGCCGTATATGCAAAAACCTCCGGGAACACGCCCCGGAGGTTTACATAACTCTTATTTGTTTTTTTCGTATCAAATCAGGCCGAAGTGTTTCAGCGCCAAGGCGAGACCGTCTTCGGTAATAGGCGCCGTGACGAAGTCCGCTTCCTTTCGGAGAAATTCGGGCGCGTTGCCCATGAGGACGCTCGTCCCCGCCTCGCGCAGCATGGGGAGATCGTTCGGCCCGTCGCCAAAGGCAAAGGAGTCCTCCGGTGTAAAGCCGAGATACTGCATTACGGTTTTCATGCCGCCTGCTTTGGAGAGGCCCTTCAAAATGACCTCCCGCATGGAGTGCTCACGCCCGATGAAATCCAGCCGGTCGGAAAAAGCGTTCTCAAAACGCTCGGGATCGGCCCTCTCCTGCGGCCAGCAGACGAACTTGTCAAAGGCAAAGTCCGGCGTATCGGTGTCGGTAAAGCCCGGGACACCGATGCTTGTGAGCCAGGCAAATTCCCGCCGTGCGATAGACGAAGTGCACCGCTCATCCATCCATACGCCCTGCTCAGATTCAAACAGCATATCCATGCCGCACTCATATCCCGTGTCACGGATACGCACTGCTTCCTCGTGTGGTATCGTCCGGTACAGCAGGTCTTTCCCGTCCAGAAGAATGTGTCCGCCAATGGAGCAGATATAGCCGTCAAAGCCAAGCGCGCGGATCTGCGGCTCAATGTGCCGGAACGGCCGGCCGGTATTGATAATGAGGACATGTCCGGCGTCCTGCGCCTTTTTCAGCGCGGCGCGGGCGCTTTCCGGCACTACGTGGTCAAAGGTCACGATTGTACCGTCCACATCAAAAAAGAGGATCTTTCGGTTCATCTTTCTCTCATCTCCCGGCGATAGTTTGCCATAAAGCCGCCGAAATGTAAAGACTAAAGAAGTAAAACGGCCAGGAGGCAGCCCGCGGCAAGTCCCAGCGAAGGATAGAGCCGCACCGCAGCTCTCTTTTTTTCACGCAGCGCGTCCCGCACGGGACGGACGGACTCCTCCAGCGCGTCGAGCGCCTGCTCCGGCTCCGCGCCGGACGAGAGCTGTTCACCAAGCCGCAGAAGCGGCTCTTCGAGCGCTCCGGGCAGCGCGGCACAGCGTACGCTCGCCGTCCAGACGGAGAGAAAGGAAAAATCCCGAACGAGCGCAGAGGCATTTTCCGCGCTGCGAAACAATTGCGGAAACCGCGCGCCCAGCCGTTCAAGCACCTGCGGCAGGGGTGTGCGGCGGCGAAGGATCTCCGTTCGCAGATCGCGCGAGGCATCAAGGATCATTTCGGCGCAGGTAAGCGCTGCTCCGACACGCTCCAGCGCGGAAAAACCGGTGTAAGCCCCGGCGGCAATAAGAAGAATCGCTCCAAACGCCGCCGTCACAGCCGGACCTCCTCGTACGTCCGCCGTCCGCCGGTCACACGGATCACGACGGCGCGGGTGAAAACCTGCTCGCTTTGCAGCATCCGGTAAACCTCCCGGCGGGACAGCTCCGATGCGTCGGCCGCGTGTGCCGTGGCGAGCAGCGAAACGCCGCAGTATGCCGCGCTGCGGCAGGCGTCGGCGTCCTCCGGTTCGGAGATCTCATCCATGGCGATCAGCTCCGGCGACATGCATCGAAGAAGGATCATCGCAGCGCTGGCCTTCGGACAGTCGGACAGCACGTCCGTCCGTTCGCCGATATCAAAGCCGGCCCCGCTTTCGGAAAGCGCGGCGATCTCTCCGCGCTCATCGCAGAGCCCTACGCGCATCCCTCCGCTTGAAAGCGCTCGTACCATATCGCGCAGAAGCGTCGTTTTCCCGCCACCCGGCGGAGATAAAATCAGCGTGGAGGGAAACGGCCGGGCACAGAATTGCACTCCAATGCCTTTTACGTCACGCGGGATACGGATGCATACGGAAAAGAGATCATCCCGGCTCCACAGCCCGCGCTCTCCCGCCGGAAAACGCCCGCAAAAGCCCACACGGACACCGCCGTTCGCCGTAAGAAATCCGCGTCGCAGGCAGTCCGCCGCCGCATACGGCGAAGCGCCGCTTGCAAGCTCCAAAACTCTTGCGAGATCGTCATCTGTCACTGCAGCCGCACCGGGCAGCGGATATTCTCCGTCCGGAAGCGTCAGCGCCGGGGCTCTCCCCCGGCGGAGCCGTATCTCGCAAGCCTCCTCCGTCAGCCTATCCGGCAGCTGCCGCAGAGCTTTTCGAAGCTCGCCGGGCAGCAGCCACAAGGCTTTCTCCAAGCCGGACATACCATCGCCTCCCTCCCCTGCATACGTATGCGATTCATAGCCGGATTATTTTCAAAATGTTCATGACTTTAGAAAAAAATGAGAGTATGATACGCCATGTTCGTTCGCCCACGAATGATTTGCACACGAAATATTGAGGTGAATTATGGATTGCTGTGAAGAAAGAGCGCGCTCCAGCCCGGCATGGGGTCTTCGATCGCTCGATCATGTGCGCCGCCGCGCGGGGAACTATGCCATGGCGGATATGCCGCTGCAGGACCCGGCACAGCACATGATGCTCGTGAACATTTTCCGTTTTTCCGAGCACGGGCAGCGCCCCTCCCAGCGGGAACTGGCGGCGTCGATGCATCTTTCCCCCGCCACGGTAACGGCAACGCTCAAGCTCCTTGAGCGCGGCGGATACGTCCGGCGTATCGCCGACGATAAGGATCAGCGCATCAACCGCGTAGCGCTCACTGAGAGCGGCGAGGCTGTGATGCATGAAGGAATGCGCCGCATGGATGCACTCGATGACATGATGCAGGAAGGTCTCACGAGCGAAGAGCACGAAATTCTCTGCCGGTGCCTTTCCAAAATGCGGGATAATCTCTCGCGCTATATGAAATCCCGGGAGGTGGATGCCCATGATTAAGAAGCTTTTTCCCTATCTTCGCGAATTTAAAAAGGATGCGATCCTCTCGCCGCTGCTTATTGTCCTGGAAGCGGTGTGCGAGCTCTTTCTGCCGCTGTTGATGGCAAACATCATCGATGACGGCATCAACGGCACGGGCGGCATGGACTGCATCATCCGCAACGGCGTTTTGATGCTTGCGCTCTCCGTGGTCTCCATGCTCTGCGGCATGCTGGCAGCAAAGCACGCCGCCTATGCCAGCCAGGGCTTCGGCCGGAATCTGCGCAGCGCGCTTTTCCGTCAGGTGCAGCGTTTTTCGTTCTCCGGCATCGATCGGTTCTCTACCGCCTCGCTCATCACACGTATCACAAACGACGTGAGTGCCCTGCAGCAGACGGTCGCCATGAGTCTGCGCATTCTGGTGCGCGCGCCGGTGCAGCTTCTCTCTGCGCTTGTCGTGTGTCTCGCGCTCAACGCGCGCCTGACGCTCGTGCTTGTCGTGGCGATCCCGGTGCTGGTGCTCTCCGCCGGGCTTTTGATGAAGGTCTGCCGCCGTCTCTTTAAGATCTTTCAGGAAAAGATCGACGGTCTGAACGCCGCCGTGCAGGAAAACCTTGTGTCCATTCGCGTCGTCAAGGCCTACGTGCGCGCCGACCACGAGGAGAAAAAGTTTGCCAACGCAAACGGCGAGCTTCTGACGGCCGGTCTGAACGCCGTCATGCGCATCATCCTCATGATGCCTCTGATGCTCATCATCCTCAACGGCGCCTCGCTCGGCGTTTTCTGGTTCGGCGGCAACATGGTCGTGCGCGGCACGATGCTCACCGGCGAGCTCTACTCCTTCTATATGTACATTGCGCAGGTACTCATGAGCGTACTCATGGTCGCGATGTGCCTTTTGCAGCTCACGCGCGCCACAGCCTGCGCACAGCGCATCGACGAGGTGCTCGAAGCGCAGCCGGACATCCGTGACGGTGCCGTGCCGGAGAGCGAGCTTCCCCCGGCGCGCGGCAAGGTCGAGTTCAAAAACGTTTCCTTCCGCTATAAAGCCGGTACGGGCGACGATGTTCTCCGAGATATCAACCTCACGGTAGAGCCGGGAGAGTTTGTGGCAATCATCGGCGCTACCGGCACGGGCAAATCCACGCTCGTCAATCTTATCCCCCGGTTTTACGATGTGAGCGGAGGCAGCATCGAGGTCGACGGCCTGGACGTACGCGAGTACCCCATCCAGGCGCTTCGCAAGCGCATCGGCATGGTATTGCAGAAGAACGTGCTCTTTACCGGCACGATCCGCGAAAATCTTCTCTGGGGCGATAAGGACGCGACCGAGGAGCAGATGATCCGCGCCGCGAAGGATGCGCAGGCGCACGACTTTATTCTCTCTCTTCCGGACGGCTACGACACGATGCTTGAACAAGGCGGCGTAAACGTATCCGGCGGACAGAAGCAGCGCCTCTGCATCGCCCGCGCGATGCTGCGCCATCCGTCCATTCTCATTCTGGACGACTCCACAAGCGCCGTAGACTCCACAACGGAGGCGGAGATCCGCCGCTCGTTCCACGAAAATCTCAAAGACACCACCGTAATTATCATTGCGCAGCGCATCAGTTCCGTCCGATACGCGGATAAGATCGTCATCCTTGAGGACGACCACATTGCCGCCGAGGGAACGCACGAAGAGCTGATGGCTACCAGCCCCATTTATCAGGAGATCTATGCCTCGCAGCAGGAAGGAGGGCTTTCCAATGGCTGAAGCACGGAAACCAAAATACCAGACCGCTCCCTCCCGCACCGCCCGCGGCGGCCACGGAATGCGCGGCGGCTTCCAGCGGCCGAAGAACATGGGCAAAACACTCGGACGGCTGCTCGGCTATATCACAAAGCGAAAATGGCTGCTTGGGATCGTTTTCCTCTGCGTGATCATTTCGGCGGCATCGAGCGTTGTCGGCACCTACCTCCTCCGCCCAGTGCTCAATGAGCTTGTAAGCGATCTGCCCGCCGCGGAAAAGATCGCAAAGCTTGCTAGAACGCTGCTCGCCATGCTTGGCATTTACCTTTTCGGCGCGGTGTGCACCTATGCACAATCCGCCATCATGGTACAGCTTGCCGAGCGGGGCACCGCGCGGCTTCGCAGCGATCTGTTCACCAAGCTCCAAACGCTGCCGCTCAAGTACTTTGACGGCCATACGCACGGCGAGCTCATGAGCCGCTTCTCCAACGACGCGGACAGCGTGCAGCAATGCCTTGAGCAGAGCCTTGTCTCCCTCTTTTCGAGCGCACTGACGTTCATCGGCATCGTTGTAATGATGATCTATACGAGCGCTCCCCTGTTCATCATAACGGTTTTGATGCTCGCAGCCGCCATGTCCGTGTTCTTCCTGCGCGGCAAGAAGAGCCGTGTGCTCTTCCAGCGGCAGCAGGCCGCGCTCGGCGAGCTCAACGGCAACATTCAGGAGATGATCGAAGGGCTCAAGGTCGTCAAGGCGTTCACGCATGAATCGGAGGCCGAGGCGGAGTTTGAAGAACTCAACAGCAATTTCTACACCGTCGCCCGCGATGCGAACTATCTCGCCACCTCCATTATGCCGATCGCGAGCAATATCTCCAACATCGGCTATGCCGCCACAGCGATGGCGGGCGGCGTGCTGACGTTCGTTCTCGGCTTCGACATCGGCGGTCTCGCGGCGTATCTTCAATACTGCCGCAATGTCACCCAGCCGATCAACCAGGTATCGCAGCAGATCAACGCCATTCTTTCCGCGCTTGCCGGTGCAGAGCGCATCTTTGAGATCATGGATACCCCGCCCGAGATCGACGAGGGCACAACGACCATCGTTCGCGTGCGCGAGGAAAACGGCACCCTTTGCGAAACGACCGAGCGCACCGGCCAATGGGCGTGGAAGGTCACAACCGGCAGCGAGACCGCGCTCATTCCTGTGCGCGGCGACGTGCGGCTGCACGACGTGGACTTCTCCTATGTTCCCGAAAAGCCCATTTTGAAGGATATCACGTTTTACGCCAAGCCCGGGCAGAAGATCGCGTTCGTCGGCTCGACCGGCGCGGGGAAAACCACGATCACCAATCTCTTCAACCGCTTCTATGAGATCGACTCCGGCAGCATCACCTACGACGGTATCGACGTGCGGAACATTGCCAAGGATGACCTCCGCCGCGCCACTGCAGTCGTGTTGCAGGACACGCATCTCTTTACGGGCACCGTAATGGAAAACATCCGCTATGGCCGTCTGAACGCCACGGACGAGGAATGCATCGCTGCGGCAAAACGCGCAGACGCGCACAGCTTTATCCGCCGCCTGCCGGACGGTTACAACACCATGGTCACCGGAGATGGCGCAAACCTCAGCCAGGGGCAGCGGCAGCTTCTCTCCATTGCCCGCGCCGCGGTCGCCGATCCGCCGGTGCTCATTCTGGACGAGGCCACGAGTTCTATCGATACGCGCACCGAGCGCCACATCGAAAAGGGGCTCGACAGCCTTATGCAGGGACGCACGGTGTTCGTCATCGCACACCGCCTTTCCACAGTACGCAACGCCGACTGCATCGTCGTCATCGAGCACGGCGAAATTATGGAAAAGGGCACGCACGACGAGCTTCTCGCGCTCAAGGGACGGTATTACGATCTCTATACCGGCCAGAGCACGCTGGACTGAAAAATATCACCATACCGCCGTTTCGCCGCAAAGTAAAACGGCGGTAATTTTTTCAAAAGCGTGTTTGACTTACCCGACGCCATATGCTATCATCGAAATGCTCTATGCGGGTATGATGGAATTGGCAGACATGCGAGATTTAGGTTCTCGTGTCGCGAGACGTGCAGGTTCGACCCCTGTTACCCGCACCACGTCAAAACAACACCATAAGGTCATCCGCCGCAGACAGCGTCAGATTGGCCGATGGTGTTGTTTTTTTAATCGAGCCTACTTCGTTGGGCTTCAATAGTGTGCAAAAAGACACGCGGCAAAGAAAAACCGTTCTGGTATAGCCAAAAGGATTGACTTTTCGCTTGTCATCGGTTTAGTATAAAGACGCAAACACTTTATAACGGAGGTATAGATCATGGGATTCTGGCTCGCGCTTATCTGCATCGCCGGGCTGCTGGCGGATGTCTGGTTCATTCGGACAGAATACGCCGGCAAAATGGCAAAGGCAACGCTTTTAAAGGGTATCGCTTCCGCATTTTTCGTTCTGCTCGGATTGTCTGCTTTCTGACCGTCCGCACAACGACCGGGCAGCTGATCTTCCTCGGTCTCATTCTCGGTCTCGTTGGCGACGTGTTCCTGAATCTTCGAAACCAGTTTGAAGGCGCGAAGGCGCGAGCTGTGTTCGCCGTCGGGATCCTCGCCTTTCTGAGCGGCCATTTCCTTTATATTGCAGCGCTGATCCGGCAGACGGACTCCATTCTTCCGCTCTCTGTGATCCTCACGGCGGTACTGTCCGCCGCGGCGATCCCGCCGCTGATGAAGCGCATTACGGCACCGAGCAGGGGACTCAAGATCTTTGGTTATGTGTATCTTGTCATCGTAATCGCCATGTTTTCCTGCGCCCTCTCGCTGCTCTTTAAGCTCGGCGCGCATGTGACTACCGTTCTTTTTGCCATAGGCGGACTGCTCTTCATGGTCAGCGACTTTATTATGATCTACTACAGCTTCGGGAAAAAAATCCGCCCTCTCCGCGCGGTCAATCTCCTCACCTATTATATTGCACAGCTTTTGATCGCGCTGACGATTTTGTTCTTCTGACGCTTGCAAACCACCCGGAACGGCGGTATGATCGAAGCGTATGTGGTATAGCCACAAATTCTTTGAGAGAGGAAGAGAATTATGAAGAAGAACCGTACAAAGGCCATCGTCGCCCTTACGGTGTTTCTCGCCGTGATTTTCGGCTGTATGTTTGCGGGGCTGACCGCATCCAGACCGGCAACGGCAGCATCGACGTCACCGAAGGCTGGATCGAAACCGATGTCGGCAACCTGTTCTATAAGCTATACACGCCGAAGAGCGCGACAACAGAATCCAAAGCCCCCGGTGTGCTGCTCCTGCACGGCTACCAGAACGATCATGAGACCTGCGCAGCTTACGCCGTTGAGCTTGCTCGGCGCGGCGCCGTTGTGCTATGTCTCGACGAATACGGCCACGGCGCTACGACGGCCGGATTAATCAACAGGGGTTATGTAAATCACAAAGTCACCGTAAACTACGGGGAAGACAGTGAAGCAGACGGAACGTTCAAGACCATCGGCGGGCAGACCCGCTACAAGGTCATGATGAACTTCTCGAATCTGAGCTTCTTTGATAAACACTACACAACCGACTCTGACGGCAACACGCTGACCGACAGCTCCGCCGGCGGCAATTACGCCTATGCTTTTCTCGCGGCGATGGATAACGTGGATCCTTCCCGCCTTGCCATCAGCGGCCATTCGATGGGCACCTGGTCATCGTGGACCGTCGCGGCAAATTTCTGCGGTACGGACATTGAACCGAAAGCCGTTGTGCTCCAATGCGGCGAGCTCTTCCGCAAGAGCGCTTATGACGCTGAAAATATCCACTTCAACAACGTACTTCTCCTTCAGGCAAAGTATGACGAGTTCAGCTATTTCCGCGACTATAAAAACATCGTGAACGACGACCTGCTCCACAGCGACCTTCGCACCGAGTTTCTCGGCTGCACGACAGACGAAGCCGCGTGGAACACGACCTACGGCAGCTTTGCCGACGGCACAGCGCGCCGCATGGAGTTGCTGAACACCAACCACCGCCTGACAACGCACAACGCCCATGGCATTGCTGCGGCCATGACGTGGTTTACCGATACCATCGGTCTGGATACGACCCTTGCGCCGACCGATCAGGTAGCGATGACGAAGGAAGTTCTTGTTCTCGTTGCGATGCTATTCGCTGTTGCTTCACTCCTTGCGATGATGGAGCTGCTGCTTACGGTTCCTTTCTTCGCAAAAATCGCTCAGCCCCTCCCCTCTCCGAACGGCATCAAGTCCGCGGGCAAATGGTGGCGCGGCGCAGTTATCACGATGCTGCTGGCTGCGGCAACGTATCCCTTCATGACGCAGCTCGGCCACGGCCTTCTCCCACTGCCGGAGGGGATCTTCCGCATGACGGTCGGAAACGGCTTTTTGAGCTGGTATCTGCTGCTCATCCTCATCATGCTCGTTACGAGCATCATCAGCTATAAAAAGGCTCAAAAGCACGGCGCTTCCGACGGCTGGCAGAGCATGGGTCTCGCCGGTGCCGACGCCCCCGGGAAAATGGGCTGGGGTCTCCTGGGCCGCTGCGCGCTGCTGGTGCTGTGCATGCTTACGTACATGTATCTTCTCCTTCTCATCTGCGAGAAGGCGTTCCTGCTGGACTTCCGCTTCATCTGGCCGTTCTTCAAAACGTTTGACGCCGCGCGGCTTGGTCAGTTCTGCGTCTATATCCCGGTGTTCGCGCTGTTCTTCATTCTCAACAACAGCAAAATCATGGCGTCCTCGCGCTGCAAGGCATCCTATAAGCCCGGGTTTGCCGGATTTATGGGCTGCTGGTGGCGCAACGCGCTGATGATGGTCGGCGGTGTGCTGATCATCGTGCTGATCGAGTACATCCCGTTCTTTATGAACATCGCGCCCGGCGCCGATCTGCTTTTCGGCTCCACGTTCGGCGGGCCGTTCATGTCGCTGCTGATTCTCTTTGTGCCGCAGGTTTTGGTGTTCAGCATCATCTGCACCTATACCTACCGCCGCACCGGCAGCGTATATACCGGCGCGCTGACCGTCGCTTCCCTCGCCTGTTGGATCGTCACCGCGGCTCTTCCATGCTGTAAAAAATCCTATTAGACGCCAAAAAGCTGCCCGCAAGGGCAGCTTTTTGCGTTTAATGATTCAGCTATGGTACTGTTCCAGATGCGTTCCCAGATAGTCGGACGCCTGGCCGAGAAGCGAGAGGAGCACCATGTCGGCGGCATAGGCATCCCGGCGGGAGATCGCAGCGGTAAGCATCTGAAATTTCGGTATACTGGTGGCAAGCTCTTCCCGGTTTCTGTAATGCTCCCGAATCAGATTGCGGATCATCTTTTCAAAGCTCTGGAACACCATGGCATATGCCACATTCTGCGAAATTTCCGTCAGGCATTTGTGATAGAGATACACGGCCTCCGGCGCCTCTTCGTCATCGGCGGCGTAAATCGCATCGGTATGCGCCTGCAGAAGCGCCAGAGATTCCGGCGTAAGATTGGCGCAAGCCAAGCGGGTGCATTCCCGTTCGATCAGAATGCGCAGATTCATCAGATCCTTAAAAAGAGACCGGTCAAGCAGCGCGGAATCATAGCTCATGATCGAGGCGAGTGTTTCCGGCGTCGCCGATTTCACATACTCCGCGACAAATGCGCCCTTACGCGGCACAATCCGCAAAAACCCCATACGGGCAAGATCGAGCATTCCCTGATTCACCGAGCCGCGGCTGATGCCGAGTTCGGCCGCAAGCTCCCGTTCCGGCGGGATACGATCACCGGGCTTGAGTTCACCGGACAGAATACGGCGTTTCATGATCTCAATAAAATACGCTTTGCGGTTCGTTTCATTGGCAGAGGGCATAAAGCTTCCCCTTTTTCAATCGTATTCGAATAAGATTATATACACCTTTTCCAGCAAAATCAAGTCTGGTCATAAAAACAAGACCACAAAAAGCCCTGCGGTTTTTATAACCACAGGGCTCTCCCAATTGTATGTATCTCAGTCTCCGAGATCGCTCATGGCCGAAAGACGCTTTTCCTCCATTTTGATTTCCCAATGGATGAGGATGCTCATAGCCGCGTGGAGGAAAATGATCGCGCCAAGCACAAGAAGCTCGCTCCACTCACGCACGATCACCGTGCGCAGCACCTCGCCGCCAAGCTTGAAGCACAGCGCAAGTGCGATCCCCTGCGCCATGGAAAGGCGCGCGTGCGGCTGTTTTTTGCAAAGCCGAACAACGCTTTTCACGCCGGAGCTAACCAGGATGACAGCTCCCGCCCCTTCCAGCAAAATGATCCCGATCTGTACAAGATAATTCAGCACAATTTCCGCCCAATGAAGTAATTCCACTCTCTTATTTCACCTTTCTGCTTTACAAAATAACGCTCTCCGGCGGATTGTGCGGACGCACCGCCGGAGAGAACCTATATTAAGCATACAGGGAAATAAAGGATTCGTCAAGAAGCTGTTAAGGATTTTTTCTTCTTTTTTCGGACGATCACGAAAACAAGTGCAGCAATCACCGCAGCGCCGCCCGCAATGCCGCCGATGAGCCAGCCGTTATGCGAGGAGGTATCCGAAAGATAGACGATTGACGCGCCATTATCGATCCTGAAAACAATGTAGCTTCCGTCACGAGTGCAGGAGAGCGGCGCAAGAGCGCCGTCTGTGAGCGTATACAAGCTTCCCGCAGACGCAGCAAGCATACGCACGGTGACAGGCTCGGAATAATCCGATACGCGCACGGTGTACGCCGCAAGAACCGATCCCGCGTCAATGCCGAGCGACTCGGCATCCGGCGTAAAGGGTGCCGCGAGGATGGTCTGGCCGTCGCGGAAAACGCCCTCGGCGAGGAACAGCGGCTCGTCCTCCCCGGTCGAGATCGTCGTGACAGGGCGGATGTACTCGCCCTCAACCGTGCGGCTGTAGTATATGGCCTCGTCCGGATCAAAATCGTTCCATTGCCAGTACATCCCGTCCTCGTCCGGGACGGCAGGAAGCGAATCGATCGTGCCGCCAAACGGCACTTCGACCGTCTCTACCGTGTCACCGTCCTTAACAAATGTCACGCCGATGCTGCGGAAGTAATCCGGCGTATCCGGGAGAGCCGCGAACGCCTCGTAATCCATGTAATCGGACTGGCCGGTGAAGCTGAATCCGTCCACGCCGCCGAGCGTAGAATCCGAATAGATGTTTTCGGCGATCTCGCCGTCGGCGTATCCCGCTACAGAGCCGCAGAGCTCTGCTTTATCCGCAAAGTGCGGCATGGCAAGACATGAGGAAATGTTCTTGCCGAGCCCGGCGATACCGCCGAGATACCGCTGGCCGGAGAGGTTGACACGCGCACGGCTGTTTCGGATGGTGGATGAGCTGTGGCCGACGATGCCGCCGGCATACTCCTCCGCCGTACTCACCTCGCCGACCGCATCACACGAGATCACAAGACCGTATTCCATCCGCCCAGCAATGCCGCCCGCGCAGGATTTGGAGGCGCTGACGGCGGCACGGTTTTCGCAGCCGGAGATGCGCGCAAAGATTTCATACTTCCCGCTGCCGATCAGCGTAGAAGAAATGTTGAGCCGATCCTCCCGGTCAAAGGAAATGTCCAGAGAGACATTGCCGGCGATACCGCCGACGTTGGTATCCGCGCTGACCGGGGCAGTGTTTGTGCTCTGCGCGATCAGGCAGAGCGCTTCATCGTCTTCGTCAACCTCGGAGACATCCTCCATCTGAACGGAAGCGCTGCTCAGGCTGTACATCATATTCATGACGGACGCCGAAACGTTCATGAGCTGAGAGAGCACGTTCTGCATGTCCGCGATCACCGTGTCGCTCGCAATAACGTCCGTCATCTGGCCAAAGAGCGACACGATCTGCTGGAGATTGTCGGAAAGATCGTCCATCGATCCGCTGTCCGGATCCAGCCAGCCGCCGGATGCATCTCCGCTGCCGTCTCCGGCGCCGGAATCGCTCCCGTCGCCGCTGCCGTCACCGGGGTCCGGCCACGGAACATCCGGGTACATGCCGCCGATGATGTCGCTGCAATTTCCGAGCAGACGCAGTATCTCCTGCATGAGCGCGCCAGCGTCGGCCTGCGAGCCGCCGAAATCATCAAGCATTGTGCGTAGGAGACTTTCCAGGCGGTATAGCTGCGACTGTACATCCGCAAGTCCCGTGCCGGTGACGTTCCATACCGTATAAGGCTCGACTTGCCCGGCAATACCGCCAACGTCCTTGCGGGCGGTGATCTCTCCGGCGTTTGTGCAGCCGAGAATGCGGCCGCTCTGCCGTCCGGCAACGCCGCCAACGTTGTAGCCCGTGTGCGGGTAGCCTACATCCCCGTAGTTGTCGCAGTATTTTATTACGGAAGTATTCAGTCCGGCAATGCCGCCAAGATCGGTGATATCGACGATCGTTTCCTCTTGAAGGGTGAGCGAGGAGATGTCAAAAGACTTTTTCTGGTCGGACGGCTCAACGGCAATATATTCCGTATTGACGCTCATACGGTTTTCGCATTCGTTCAATACGCCGCGGTTTTCCCCCGCGATGCCGCCCGCGCGATGATATGCCGCAGCGGAGCCGGAGGTTTCGCATCCGCTTACCAGAGCGCCTTCGGCGTTCAGTCCGACAATGCCGCCCGCAGCCGCCTGCGCGCGGATATCTCCGTCAAAGCGGCAGTTTTCAATCGTCCCGTAGTTCACACCGGCAATGCCGCCAATGTTTTCGCCATTCCCGGAGGCGTGGAGAGTGCCGGATACAGTGAGATCTTTCACAACGCCGGTCTTGAGTACCATGCGGAAAAGTCCCTGGGTCGATGCATCCCCGTCAAGGGAAATGCCGAGAATGCTGTGGCCGCGGCCGTCAAATGTTCCGGAGAGAAGCGGGATCGGCGTAAATTCATGACCGGTGAGACTGATATCGCGCGTAAGGACGATCGTTTTCCCTTCCGACCATGCATCCGACGTGCACCGCGCGGCAAGCTCCAAAAGATCTTCCGCGGTGGATATCCGGATCGTATCGGCCGTGTCCGGCTCCGCGGCCAGAGCCGCGCCGAAAACGGAGAGCAGAAGCAGCGCGCACAGCAGCGCAGCGATCCATCGTTTCATTTTGCGGCACCTCCCGTCTTTTTCCGAAACGTTGTCACTTCGATGAGCTTATCCAGCAGCACAATGAGCTGCGGCAGAACGGTCAAAACAAGAATGACCGAAATGAGTGCACCGCGGCCGACAGCGAGGCCAATGTGGCCGATATACACGTCCGTCACACGGTAGGCGATCAGAATGCCCGCAACGGTCATGATCGTGCCGGAGGTCATAACGGTCGGGAAGCTCTCGTTGACCGCTATCGCCATTGCTTCCCGCGGCGGATGGAGTTTTTTAAGATCCAGATACCGGCTCATGATCACGATGGCGTAATCGATCGTCGCGCCCATCTGGATGGCGGAAACGATCATGTTCGTTACGAACGAAGCGCGCGTATGCGTCAGGTACGGGAACGTGAAGTTGATCCAGATGCTCCCCTGAATGACAAACACGAGGATCGCAGCGCCGGCCACGGATTTGAAGGTGAAGATCAAAATGACGAACACGAACGCGATGGTGAGCAGATTAATGAGCAGCGAATCGCCGTTGAATGTGTCCGCCAGTTCCTTGGCGCTCGTCACATCGCCAATAACGAGACACTCTCCTTCGCCGTAGTGTCCGTCGGCTAACGAGCGCAGCGCGTTTACCAGCGCAACGCTCTCGTCTCCTTCAATCGGAACATCCGCCGTAATAACCATACGATCCCAGTTTTCGCCGCGAAGCTGCGCTTCGCCGCGCTCCAGCTCCCCGCGGAGACTGTCGAGCGTTTCCTGTGAATCGGCGTCCAGCGTCACGATGCCCTGATCGATCTTTTCAAAGAGGAAAAGAAATACATCGATGAGCGGCACAGAATAGGTCTCGGCGTTGCCGAAAATCGGCTGATACTGCCCGTTTTCCACGCCGTAAGCGGCATAGAGCATCTCTGCCTCCTCAAAATCGATGTTCAGCAGCATGGAGAGCATCCGGGGCGTGTAGGAATCGGTCAGTACCTTTCCGTCCTCGATCTCGATGTTGGCAAGCCCGGTAACGGTTTTTACATTATCAAGCTCCGCGGCTTCGCGCAGGAACTGCTTTTCGGCTTCATAGTTGCCGCTCGGCACGAGCACGGCGATCGTCGTATCGTTCGCAAACGTACTGGTAATTTTCCGCGCCGCCGCACGGCTCTCCGAATATTTGAGTTCGTCGATGCCCGCATCGTTGAATGCGTATTCCGTCCGGCTGGAGCACCAGATCGCGATCGGAACAATAATAACAAACAACGCCACAAAAGCGACGCGTGTTTTCATAAGGAAGCGTCCCCAGCCGGTGATGTCTGGCACATGGGACTTGTGCGCGGTTTTGCGCAGCGGACGGAAAAATGTTGCGATCAGTCCCGGCATCAAAAGGAACACCGTAATAAGACTGCAAAGTATACCCTTGGAGAGCACAAGGCCGAGATCATAGCCCAGCCGGAACTGCATGAGCATCAGCGCAACGAGGCCGGAGATCGTCGTGAGGCTCGAGGAGGAAATTTCAACGATCGATTTGGAAAGCGCCTCGATGAGCGCCTCGCGCTCCGTCGGGAAGCGGTCGATCTCGTCCTGATAGCGGTGGGAGAAAATGATGGCATAGTCGATCGCGAGCGCGAGCTGTAAAATGACGGCAATAGAGTTGGTGATTGAGGAAATCTCGCCCAGCCAGAAGTTCGTGCCCATATTGAGCAGCGCGGCTACCGAAAATACAATGAGGAAAATAACGACCTCAAAATAGCTGCGCGACGTAAAAAGCAGCACCGCCATAATGACGACGGCAGCCAGCGCCACAACACCGACCATCTGCTGCGCAATCTCTCCAAGAAGATCTGCGCCGATTTCCGAAGAGGTATATGTATCAAAGCCCGCCGTGAGCGCACGGATCTCGTTCATGGCTGCAATAACGTTTTCATCGTCGCTCGAACCGTCAAAGGAGATCGTGAGGAGCGCTGACGAATCCACAAAATGCGCCGGAGAATCGTCAAACGTCACGCCGGTAACATGCTCGAGCTTTTCGATCTTCTCCGCGGCAGCGAGCGCACGCTCGTACGTTGTGTTGGCGAGCATAACGTTAGCGCTCGCATACGTTGTGAACTCGTTCTCCATGATCGTAAGTCCGCGGCGCGTATCGGTATCCGGCGGAAGGAACGAGGTTATATCGTTATTCACCCGCACGCGGCTGATGGAAAGCGCACAGTATATGCAGGCAGCCAGAAACGCGATCATGATAAAACCGCGCCGCTCAACGATCTGCTGCGATATTTTTTTCAGAATGTTGTTCTCCAAGAGAGATCCCCCAAGCACGGTTATAGTCTTCTTCAGATTATCTGACTTTGCGGAAAAAAGCAATATTTTCTGATGATACTATACAAAATAATTATAAGGAAAAAATGAGAAAAGTCTTATTTTTTTGAAAACGCGACAGGGCAGAACTTTCCATAATAAGGATGGAAAGCCTCCGCGTGAGAGTTCACGCGGAGGTCTTTTATGGTGCGCTTATTTAACGCTTTTCGGCAAATCCTCAACGGATCATCTCTTCAAATTCATCTTCCGTAATGACGGGGATGCCGAGCGTGCGCGCTTTGTCAAGCTTGCTCCCGGCAGCCTCGCCCGCAAGAACATACGTCGTTTTTTTGGAAACCGAGGACGACGCCTTGCCGCCGAAGGACTCAATGATGGCGCTCGCCTCGTCGCGCGTATATTTGGTGAGTGCACCGGTGAGGACGAACGTTTTGCCGAGGAATCGGTTATCGCGGCGCTCCTCACGGCTGAGCATATTGACGCCCGCCTCCCGGAGCAGACGGAGCTGATGCTGCGTCTGCGGGTTCTGCGCCCAGAAAACAACGCTCTCTGCGGTGATGGGGCCAATGTCGTCCACGGCGGTCAGCTCCAGCGGCGTAGCATTCTCGATGGCTTCCATGGAGCCAAAGGTGCGGGCGAGGACTTTGGCGGCCTTCTGTCCAACTTGTCGGATCCCGAACGCACACAGCAGGCGCGAGAGATCCTGCTGCTTGCTCTTTTCAATTTCATCCATGAGGTTTTCCGCGGATTTTTTTCCCATGCGCTCGAGCGTTGCAACGGTCTGCGCGTCGAGCCGGTAGAGATCCGCCGGGGTCTTTACCATACCGCTGTTTACGAGCGCCTCAGCGAGCGAGAAGCCAAGACCTTCAATGTCCATCGCCTCGCGGGAGGCAAAATGGACGAGATTGCGCAGCCGCTGCGCCGGGCACTCCACGCCCGTGCAGCGCACCGCCGCGCCATCCGGGTCGCGCTCTACTGGCGAGCCGCACTCCGGGCAGGTATCCGGCAGATGGAACGGTACGGTTCCCTCCGGCCGCTTTGTAAGATCGACACGGAGGACTTCCGGGATGATCTCCCCTGCCTTGCGCACGATGACCGTATCACCGATGCGCACATCGAGCTTGTCAATAAAATCCTGATTGTGAAGCGTTGCCGCCGTAACGGTTGTACCGGCAAGGCGTACCGGTTCCACAATTGCCTTCGGCGTCAGCACGCCGGTACGGCCGACCTGCACGACGATATCGCGCACGACGGACGGCTTTTCCTCCGGCGGGTATTTATATGCCACCGCCCAGCGGGGCGCTTTTGCGGTACTGCCGAGAATTTCGCGCTGTGCCAAATCGTTGATCTTGATGACCGCGCCGTCGATATCAAATGGATAGCTCTCACGCGTATCGCCGATACGGCGTACCTCCTCGCAGCACTCCTCCACGGTGCGGAACACCTTATGCGGCACAGTGTAAAAGCCGAGCTTTTCCAGCATATCGAGCGACTCCGCATGGGTTTTGGGCTGCTCGCCGGAGGTGAGCTGGACGTTGAAAACGATGATATCGAGCTGGCGTTCCTTCGTCACTTTCGGATCAAGCTGACGCATCGATCCCGCGGCGGCGTTGCGCGGATTGGCAAGGAGCGTTTCCCCTTCGATCTCCCGGCGGCGGTTGTGCTCGAGAAACACCTCGCGCGCCATATACACCTCGCCGCGGACGATCAGCCGCTCCGGCGCATTTTCGAGCTTGAGCGGGATATTCCGCAGGACACGGAGATTTTCCGTCACATCTTCGCCCGTGACGCCGTCGCCGCGCGTCGCGCCCTGATAGAATACGCCATTTAGGTACTCAAGCGCCATCGAAAGGCCGTCGATCTTCGGCTCGACCGTATAAACCGGTTCACCGCCGAGCGCTTCGTTGGTCTTGCGGATGAAGTCCGTCAGCTCTTCATACGAAAAAACGTCGCTGAGCGATTCGAGCGGTACCTCGTGATGCACGGGCGAGAATTTTTCCGAGCGGTGACCGCCGACGTGCTGCGTCGGGGAATCCGGCGTAATGGTCTCCGGGTGCTCCGCTTCCAGGTCTTCCAGCCGGCGCATCATCGCGTCATATTCAAAGTCGGAAATGGTGGGGGCATCCTTGTCGTAATAGGCTATGCTGTGGCGGCGCAGCTCGGCACGAAGCTCGGAAATCTCCTGTAAATAGTCCATCATGTCTCTCCCGTATAAAAATAAGTCTGCGGAACGCGTCCGACGATGATCGTTTCGGCAACCAATACTTCCGTGACAATCTGCGTGGAGCGAATTTCCCACGGCAGCAGGACGTCCGCGTCGACGCATACCTCCAAAAGGAGCTGGTGTTTTGTCTGGTTGATGCCGGCGTCGGTCAATACATTACGAAAATCTACCCGCGAAGAGGTCAGCATTGTGATCTTGACCGGCACCGCAGGACCTCGCCCGAGGAAAAAGCTGACGCCCAGCAGATTTCCGAACGGGATGGACAAATCCAAATCCCCGCGGTCCGATGCCTCCACGATCGCGTTGAGAAGCTCGGCAGAAAGAATATTCACCCGCGCCGTATCCGTTATAATGGCGCTGATCTGCCCATCGCCATCCTTTTCAAACGACACAAATTTCCCGCCGTCCGGCCCAAGGAGGCGCATTTCATTCTCTACAATGTTGCTCACCGTCTGCGTGATGAGATCGGATGCATTGGACACCGCCATCGCGCCGGTAAGAGTTCGAAAATACCGCACAGCAGGGATCAGAAACGCGATCGACGCGCCGATGAGCGCGAGAAAAAGCAGAAACGACGTCTGCCGCGGTGTGATTTTTCTCTGCAAAGGCATACGGGTTCACCCCCTATGCCGAAAAGTATATGCGTCAGGCAAGCATTTCAGTCAGCGCGCTCAGCACGCCGAGTTTGCCGGATTCATACGTAAGTCCACCTTGCAGAAAGCCGAGATAGGGCTCGCGCACGGGGCCGTCGCACGAGAGCTCCAGCGATGCGCCCTGAATGAACGTACCCGCCGCCATAACGACCGGGCTTTCATATCCCGGCATCGGCGCGGGGACAGGCAGCGCAAAGCTGTCGACCGGTGAGCCTTTCTGAATGCCCTGACAGAATTTCACAAGGTTGTCCGCCGTTTTCAGGCGGATCGTCTGGATAATATCCGAGCGCTTCTCGTCCGATGCCGGGAAACTCTCAAAGCCGAGCTCTTCCAGCATTCCTGCAGCGAATGCCATTGTTTTGAGTGCCTGCGACACGGTGTGCGGCGCAAAGAAGAAGCCCTGGAACAGCGTCCGGTTCACACCGAGCGAAGCGCCGCACTCGCTGCCGATGCCCGGAAGCGTCAGGCGCTCCGCCGCCTGCTCCACGAGATCGGCACGTCCGGCAACATACCCGCCCATAGGGGCGAGACCGCCGCCGGGGTTTTTGATGAGGGATCCGGCAATGAGATCAGCGCCAAGCGCCGTCGGTTCGCACCCCTCGGTAAACTCACCGTAGCAATTATCCACAATGACCGCCGTGTCCGGGCAGCTTTTCTTTACCGCGCGGACGATCTCCCCGATCTCCGAAACGGCCAGCGCGCGTCGGGGGGCGTAGCCGCGGCTTCGCTGTACAAATGCCACCGCGGGGCGCAGCTCCGATACGCGCCGCGTGATCCCGGGATAGTCCGGCCCGCCGTCCGAGGCAAGCTCGAGCTGCTCATACCGGATGCCAAGCGAAGCAAGCGAGCCGCGGCCGGAGCCGGTGATAGCGGTGTGGAGCGTATCGTACGGCGCTCCCGTGACGGCAAGGAGCGTATCGCCCGGCTGAAGCGCTCCATAGAGCGCACAGGCAATGGCGTGCGTTCCGTTTACAAACGTGGTGCGCACAAGCGCCGCTTCCGCGCCAAAGACATCGGCATAGACCTTCTCCAACGTTTCACGGCCCAGATCGTCGTAACCGTAGCCGGTCGTCCCGGCAAAACACGGCTCGGACACACGGTGCGCGCGGAAAGCATCCAGCACGCGCTTCGTATTTTTCTCCGCCGTGCGCTCAAAGCCGCGGAAAACGGGCTGGAGGCGCTCTTCTACCTGCCCGGCCAGCGTATAAAGCTCTTCGTAATTCATGATCTTAATCCTTTTATTGCAGTTCGTTTACAATGGTGCGGAACAACTCGCCGCGCTCCACAAAGTTTTTAAAATGGTCGAACGACGCGCACGCCGGAGAAAGCAGCACAAGATCGCCCTCCTCCGCGCTCGCCGCGGCGGCAAGCACCGCTTCCCGAAAATTGTCAATCTTACGAATCGGAAGCTTTTCCGGGTCGTACAGCGGCGATTTCGTCACGGCATCATAGATTTTCTCCGCTGTGAAGCCGGTGAGGAACAGTGCCTTGACATGGGCACATATCTCATCGCCGAGCGTATCGAACGGGATATGCTTATCATAGCCGCCCGCAATGAGGATCGGCTTTTGCCGCAGGGCGTGCAGCCCCGCGATCGTGCGTGTGGGGCTCGACGCGATGGAGTCGTTGCAGTAGGTAACGCCCCGGAGTGTCCGAATCATTTCGAGCCGGTGCGCAACACCGCGGAAGCTCTCCGCCACGGCGCGGCAGGTATCGTCCGAGACGATGCCGTCGGTCGCGGCGAACGCTGCCATATAGTTTTCAACATTATGTAAACCTGGAAGTAAAATACTTTCGGCGTCCATGAGCTTCGTCTCTTTTCCGCCGTGGCTGCGGTAAATGATGCCATCGCGCAGGAACACGCCGTTTTCGGGCGAGCTCTGACGGCTGAAGAAACGTACCTTCCCCGGACAATCCTCCGCAAATGCGCGGGTGATGGCGTTATCGGCGTTGAGCACCGTGATGCCGCCGATGCCCTGCAAAAGGAATATCTGTTTTTTGGCGGTCTGGTAGTCCTCGTAGCTTGGGTGCACATCCAGATGGTTCGGCGAAACGTTGGTAACGACCGCGATATCCGGCCGGCAGTCCATGCTGTGGAGCTGGAAGGAGCTGAGCTCAAGCACCGTCCAGTCACCGTCCGTCATCTCCGGTACCTTGTCAAGCAGCGGCGTGCCGATATTGCCGCCGAGAAATACACGGTATCCCTGCGCCTTTAGCAGCTCGGAAATAATGGTGGTGGTCGTCGTTTTCCCGTCCGAGCCGGTCACGGCGATGATGCGGCACGGGCAGACGGCGAAGAATGCCTCCATCTCCGATGTAAGGAGTGCACCGCGCTCTTTGGCCGCAGCAAGCTCCGGCGTGAGCGGGTGCAGGCCGGGGGTGCGGAAGATCACGTCCTCGGTAATTCCGGCAAGGTAATCCTCCCCCAGCACAAGGCGGCAGCCGGCCGCTTCGAGCACCGCGGCTTCGCCCTCACCAAACGCCTCGCGCGTGCGTTTGTCTCTCACCGTGACGGTATAGCCCGCGTTGAGCAGAAGCCGCAGCAGCGGCCGGTTGCTCACGCCGAGGCCGACGACAGTGATGCTCTTCCCATGGAGCGATTGTATATAAGAATCCAGCGTCATAATTGCCTCCTGAAAGTTTTTCTTTAACTTATGTATTATATTCGTTTTCCGGCAAAAATTCAACTCCTATCAGCGTTGACAACCGTCCCGGAAGCGGGTAAAATATCCGTGCGAGAAAGCCAAGCAGCCGCGGGCACAAGGCGAAAGCCTGTGCGTGAGGAAAGTCCGGGCTCCACAGGGCAAGGATAACGGGTAACGCCCGCCGGGGGTGACCCCAGGACAAGTGCAACAGAGATATACCGCCTGCCTTTCGGCAGGTAAGGGTGGAAAGGCGAGGTAAGAGCTCACCCATCGTCCGGAGACGGAACGGTGCTGTAAACTCTATTCGGAGCAACGCCGTGGAGGGACATACGACCGGCCCGGTCGTCCCGAGGAGGCGGCTGGAACGCATCGGCAACGGTGCGTCTAGATAGATGGCTGCGCAGACAGAACCCGGCTTACAGGCTTTCTCGCTTTATAAAACACCCCGCCGAATCATATGGTTCGGCGGGGTGTTTTTCACTCTTTTCCGGCGTCGTCTGTCGTCATGGCCGAAGAGGACGGTTTGGCCGACGCGCTCGCCACCGGCGTCTGTGTGGGCACAACGCCGGTATCGTCATCGGTGATGATGCCGTCATCATCGTTTACGATCCCGTCGTTCATGTCCGGCGTGGCAGTCATCGGGCTGCTCGAGGGCGTCGGCGCGTTCGTGGCTGACGGCTTATTCGCCGCGCCGCATGCGCAGAGCGAGAGCAGCGCTGCGAGCGCGAGAATATATACGATTCCCTTTTTCATGTGAAATCCTCCTAAACAAGAAATCCGCCGTTAGTATGCCTTTCTCTTCCGAATTTATTACAAAAAAGCCAAACGCCCGGGAATTTCTCCGGGCGCTCGGCTTGCAATATTATTTCTTCGGCTTGAGGATGGGCTTTATGCGATCGGCAGAATCTGGATTCACCTTTTCGGATCGCTCCGTAATGCTGCTTAAGCGCCCAGCAGCGTTGTGGAGTTCATGCACATGCAAAGGGTAACAAGAACTGCATTGATAATACCGCCGATGTATGGATTTCTGGTGCGCTTATAAATGGCACGGGAAATGTACGGCGTAACAAAGAGGATCAAAACCGCCGTATGCAGCCACGTCGGAATACGTGCCGTCGCGCCGACACCCCACATCTGGAACCCGGTGGACGCAAATGTCGTGTACTGGACGATGATGATCAGCAGCGGCCCAAGACAGTTGAAGAGCGCCAGAAGGAGCATATTGCCTTTTTCGTTCTTGCAGAGCGTCGTGCTGTAGCCCTGGGCGTTGACCGCAATGGAATTTGCAATAAAGAAAAGAAGGAACAGAACGAAAAATGCCAGTGTAGCCGGGATCTTATTTGCGGGGAACGCTTTGACGGACCACTGCCAAAACCGGAAGTCGGTCTGGAAGAAGTAGTCTGCAAAAAAGACGATGCCCCATGCGCACACGACCGTTGCCGCCGCAATGCCGATCGTTGCCAGTATCTCCTTTTTTGGCAGGATCACGCCGGTTTCCCGAAGATCAACGCCATTTTTCTTTCCGCAGCTGAAGTACCATGCAAAGAACGTGATCATAATCACCACAGCGTTCAAAGCGGCCCATCCGGCAATGCAGAATGTATTCTTCTGTTTCCAGATCGGGTCGATCCGGCTGTACATCGAGCTTGTCATGATTGTCCAGATGATCACGATCGAAAGAACGACCTTCACGGCCGTAGTACCAAGCGACCATGCGAGATCCGCGCGTCCGGCGGTCTGACGCATTTCCACCGGGTGCTTGAGCCGTTCAAAGCTGTGGCATTCCAGAAGGGCAACGGCAAAGAAGGCAAGGAATATCCAGAACCCGATCAGTCCGACAGCATTAAAGAAAACCTTGACCTGCCAAATCTGGCTGGTTTCATCTATGGAATATCCGGAAGGAAACCGGCTTTGCAGGAAGCTGATGCCATCCGCCGCCGCACCCGAATTGAACCATGTCTGCGCATGGATCGTAGACGGCGTATAGATCACACGTACGGTTTCCTTCCCATCGATCACGGAAACGTACTGCTTACCGGGCGTCACGGCATCCTCTTCAAAGGAATCCGGATCGCCAAATGTGACAAACGCCTTTGCCATAGATGTTGAAACGTAGTCACGTGTCGCTGTTTGCGGAACATTGTTCTCTTTCACCGTAAAGAAATAGTCGTCATAGCGTCCGGCAATGAGCCCCGTATCGCGCGAGCCGTAAATGTTATTGTATGCGCCGTTGCTTCCGACCTTAATGCCGAAGGTATCCTTGTTGTCGTTGGAGTTATCCATAACAACAGGGTCGTAGGAGATGAGAAGGCATCCTGCAATCAGATTTGTCTGTTTTTCATCGTCGATCACGACCGCCTTGCTTACGGCGTTGGAACCCGCGGAATGGCCGCTGGCAATGATTCTTGTCCGGTCAACATAGGGCAGCGAAGAAACATAGTAACAAGCATCGTACAGGCCGTATGCACCGTCTGCCGTCTCCGTGTTCGTCAGGTTTTCCGAGTTGCCATGGGAGTACATATCAATGGCCAAAACAACATAGCCGCGTCTTGCGTATTCCGTTGTGAACATATCGGCGTTTTCTTTATTATTATACCAGCCGTGGGCGTAAACCACCGTGGGAGCCGGATTCTCCGGTGTTGCAGTTTTCGGAATATAAAGTTTTGCGCTCATGGTATGCCCGGAGATCGTTTCAATGGTAAGCGTTTTCACTTCCACTTTGCCAAAGTTTGTCTGAATCAAATTGGTCGCGATCATGCTGATAAGCATCATAACGATGCAGATCACCAGCAGCCGTTTGGAGCGATTCTTAACTATGTTTTTCATTTCGTTCCCCTTTCCTTTTTTCTGGATCAAGACTTCTCTCTAAGTTCCGGGATACAGCCGATCCCGTCGGGCAATACAAGGATCTTCTCTTGGGTGTGAAGCAGCGCATCCGCCTTTTCGATGGCAGCTTCCAGATTTTCTGCCGCAGTCAGTCCCATTTTTTCTACAAAGGATGGCTCCAGCGTACTGACCAGGATCACAGGGTGTTCCGCCATTACCTTGGCCATGATCTGGGACTGCCATTGATCCTGCTGCGTTTTCTCCATTGGTATCCGCCGGATATCGGACAGGATCTGCTTTGCGCTTCGGCCGGACGAAAATGTGCGGTAGAATTTTTCTCCCCCGTGACCGTCCTCGCAGGCCGCGCACATAATGATTACGCCTCCGCGTCTTGCTGCAACGTTTGCTGTGGAAATGGCTTTGACCGCCTGATAAATATTTTGATCCAGGGGATAGCCTCCGTTGCCTGTGACCACGATCCCAGCGGGATTCTGCACCTCAATCCGGCTCAGTTTACTTACATAATCGGCCCCCGCACGGTGCGCTTTCTCCATATCTCCGGCAAAAACCGCAACCGTTTCATGCGCACTGTTGATCACAGCGTTTACAATAAAGCGAAGCCCGGCACGTCTGGCCCCTTCGACCATATCCCGGTGGATGGGGTTTTTCTCCAGACTTCCGCTGTGAGCATATTCGCTGTCGATCAGCGAGGCGCTGTGGTTGGCAAATACGGTTTCTGTGGAGCAGACGCCCGGCAGAACGCTTTTTCTTCCGCCGGAAAAACCGGCAAAAAAGTGTGGTTCAATAAATCCTTCCGCAACAAGCAGATCAGCCTGAGCCGCCAGCGCATTGACACGCAGAGGTGCGCCGGAGGGAAGAGTCTTCAAATCGACCATCGGGCTTTTCTGGCAGTCGTGGATCTCAATACGCTCACATCGGCAGATCTCCGGCCCGAACTTCCGGATCAGTTCCTCATGGGTCGTTCCCCGATGGCAGCCTGTCGCGATCAGGATTGTGATCTCCGCATTCGGATTTCCACGCCGGATCTGCTGAAGCATTTGAGGCACGATCGCCTTGCTCGGAACAGGCCGTGTATGATCGCTCGCCAGCAATACGACTCTCTGCTTTCCTTTTGCCAGCTCATACAGGGGCGGGCTGCCGATCGGCTTTTGCAGCGCCTGCGCTACCAGCGCATCCGCAGAAGCCGTGGGTTCCTTTAAAGCAAGGTCATTTTGAGCAATTGCTAAGATCCGCTCATCCGCGATTTCAGCAGAAATTTTGCCATGCCCAAAGGGCAGCGCAACTCTCAAACGCATCTCCTCTTTCTTTTTTCAGCACGCGCATCGATGTCTTGTGTCTGTTTCGGCCGTTGAAATTACTATAGTATAAAACCTGCGTAAAAAACATGTTACCGAAGCTAAAAAGAACACGCTAATTTAGTTACGCATGCCACGCAGAAAAGCGCGTGCCTTTTTTGTGTAGAATCCACAAATCAATAAAATCGCTGCTGTGGAAAACGAATGAGGTCTCGACGGCATGAAAAAGCCGCCGTTTCCGGCGGCATATTAGAGTATTCGTGCTTTGACATTTCTTTAGCCTCAGCGAGTTCTTATTCGCCGTGCAATTCTTTATAAAAGGTCATTGCCAGATAAAAAAAGCATGTGTCTCCCAGTTTTCTGGGGTTGTAGCCCGTGTGGTCTGTAATATAGTTCAGCTTATACTGCACGGTATTCTTATGCAGATACAGTCTTTCCGCGGTTTGCCCAATGGAGCCGTTGCAGGAATAAAGCGTCTGAAGGAGATGTATCTCCTCTCGCAGTTTCTCCTCGGACGTTTTCCGAAACAGGCGCCGCAGAAATTCGCGCTTCGCTTCTTCCGAAACCTCGTTGGATACAATCTCCAGCAGAATATCATCATAGAATACCAGTCCGACGCCGTTTCCGGCGGCGCGAAGCGCCCGTCTGGCTCTGGCGTATGCCTGCTTAAGCTGACCGCCGGTGATACCACGGCTGTCAACGCCGGCGATCAAACGATGCGCGCATTCTTTCTCTACGGTCTGCTGGATCCGCTCTATCACGCTTTGGATCTGACTGTCCGGCCGTTCTGTCAGCAAAATCACATAGCTGCCGCCGGTACTGCCGCTGAGGTTCCGGGAATCTTCCCTGAGAATGCTGCGGATGCAATGGTCTACCCGGGCTGTCTTCTCTTCATTCATAATGGACCCCGGCGCACGCTCCAAAAGAGCCAGTCTTCTGGGAATATCCATTCGGATCCCGAGTCGCTGCCCTTCATCTTCCATGCCCTGCGTCATATCCTCGGGATCCATTGTCATCCATTCCTGTAAGAAACGATTGCGTGCCTGCCGTTCGTTGTACTTTTGATCCTTCAGTGCGCTTTCCATCAGCAGGATCTCCGTCATTCGCTTGACGACCTGTCCGTATCGGATAACATCCTGCTCTTTCCCGGTTATCCCTACGACGCCCACGGTCGCGCCGTCCAGTTCCAGTGTCAAATTAATGCCTGAGCGCGTACCGGCATATGTATTGTCATTCGAAACAGACATTTCCTTCAGACCTTCCCGAAGCATCCGTGCGGAAGCCCCATGATAATCCCCGATCCGGCCAGGATCTGTACACGCAATGATATGGCAGGTCGTATCCATGAAGGTAAGATCTTCTCCGATGATTTTCTTCATCTCTGTAACGATATTCATGGCTGTAGACTGGGTGATTTTCATGTTGAAATAACCTCTCATAAGGATGATATCGGCGCAGTTTAATGAAAAAGCGAAGCGTGCCTTTTTCTTGTACGCTTCGCCTTTTTTGCTTATTTCTTCGACTTGAGAATGAAGTTGATGAGCTTGTTGGGAACATTGATCGTTTTAACGATCTCCATGCCTTCCACGTAGCCCGCAATCTTCTTATCGGCAAGCGCGGCGGCGGAAACGACCTCCACGGTGCTGTCCGCCGGGACAACCACGGTGCTGCGAAGCTTGCCGTTGATCTGCACGGCGATGGTCTTTTCCGCGTCGACCATCTTCGCTTCGTCATGCTCCGGCCACTCGGCCTCGCTCGCGAGTCCTTCAAAGCCCTGAATCTGCCAGAGCTCTTCGCAGATGTGCGGCGCGAACGGAGAGAGAAGCTGGAGAAGCACGCGGATATCGCCGCGGCTCGGCTTTTTAGAATAGAACTGATTGACAAGCGACATGAGCTGTGCAATGGCGGTGTTGAACTTCATCTCGTCAATATCGGAGCTGACCTTCTGGATGGCGCGGTGGATCTCCTTCTCGTTGTCCTTGGAGATCTCGTCGCCGGTAAGCGGCTCGCTTGCGAGATTCCACACACGGTCGAGGAAGCGGCGGCAGCCCGCCACAGCGTTGCTCGACCACGCGGCGGCCTTCGTGAAGTCGCCGATGAACATGATGTACACGCGCAGCGTATCCGCACCATACTGCTCAACGATGTCGTTCGGGTTTACCACATTGCCGCGGGACTTGGACATTTTTTCGCCGCCCTCGCCGAGGATCATGCCATGGCTCGTGCGCTTGGCATACGGCTCCTTCGTCGGGACAAGGCCCTCGTCATAGAGGAACTTGTGCCAGAAGCGGGAGTAGAGCAGGTGGAGCGTCGTGTGCTCCATGCCGCCGTTGTACCAGTCCACGGGAGACCAGTATTTGAGCGCTTCGGGGCTTGCAAAGGCCTCCTTGTTGTGCGGATCCATGTAGCGCAGGAAATACCACGAGGAGCCCGCCCACTGCGGCATGGTGTCGGTCTCGCGCTGCGCCGCACCGCCGCACTTTGGGCAGGTGGTGTTGACCCAGTCCGTGATTTTGGAGATGGGCGATTCGCCGTCATCCGTCGGCTCATAGCTCTCGACCTGCGGGAGCAGAAGCGGGAGCTGATCCTCCGGCAGCGGCACCCAGCCGCACGCCGGGCACTTCACCATCGGGATGGGCTCGCCCCAATAGCGCTGGCGGGAGAAAACCCAGTCGCGCAGCTTGAAGTTCGTCTTGGGATGGCCGATTCCCTCGTCCGTGACCCATTTCTTCATGGCGGGGATAGCGTCCTTCACGGTCATGCCGTTGAGGAAGCCGGAGTTCACCATGATGCCGGTGTCGTCCTTGAGCGTAAAGGCTTCCTTCGTGATATCGCCGCCCTGCACGACCTCGATGATCGGCAGGCCGAACTTCGTGGCAAACTCCCAGTCGCGCTGGTCGTGGCCGGGAACGCCCATAACGGCGCCGGTGCCGTAGCTCATGAGAACATAGTCCGAAACGAAAAGGGGGATCTCTTCCTTCGTCGCAGGGTTAATGGCGCGCACGCCCTCGAGGCGCACGCCGGTCTTGTCTTTGTTTAGCTCGCTGCGCTCGAAATCGGACTTGTGCGCGGCTTCCTCGCGGTAGGCCGCCACGGCATCCCAGTTGAAGAGCTTATCCTTCCACGTATCGAGGACCGGATGCTCCGGGGAGAGGACCATATACGTAACGCCGAAGAGCGTATCGCAGCGGGTGGTATAAACCGTGAGCAAATCGCCGAGCGTCGTGCCGAAGGTGAGTTCCGCGCCCTCGCTGCGGCCGATCCAGTTGCGCTGCTGGATCTTTACGCGCTGGATGAAGTCCACATCGTCCAGATCGTCGATCAGGCGGTCAGCGTACTTCGTGATAGCAAGCATCCACTGGCTCTTCTCACGGCGCACGACGGGGCTGCCGCAGCGCTCGCATACACCGTCCACGACCTCTTCGTTCGCGAGGACGCACTTGCAGCTCGTGCACCAGTTGACCGGCATGGAGGCTTTGTACGCAAGTCCCTTCTTGTACATCTGCAGGAAGATCCACTGTGTCCACTTGTAGTATTCGGGGTCAGTCGTATCCACAACGCGATCCCAGTCGAACGAATAGCCGAGCATGTGCAGCTGCTTTTCAAAGTTGGCAATGTTCTGCTTCGTTACGATAGAGGGATGCACATGATTCTTGATGGCATAGTTCTCCGTCGGCAGACCGAAAGCGTCATAGCCGATAGGAAAAAGAACGTTGTAGCCCTGCATCCGCTTGCGGCGGCAGATGACGTCCATCGCCGTGAACGGGCGCGTGTGGCCGACGTGCAGTCCCTGCCCGGACGGATACGGGAACTCGATCAGGCCGTAAAACTTCGGCTTGTCCGAGCCGGTGACGGCCTTGCCGCACTTATGCTCGACCCAGTATTTCTGCCATTTTTTCTCGATTTCTGCGTAATTGTACTCCATGACGGTATGTCCCCTGCCCTCTTTTTTATTTAAAGGAAGTCCTTATAGTCGATTTTTTCCGCGTCCGACCACAGGCGGTCCAGCGAGTAGAACGAGCGCATTTCTTCGGAGAAAATATGGACGACGACGCAGCCGAAGTCCAGCAGCGTCCATCCGCCGGAGCGATAGCCCTCGCGGCGCAGCGGCGGTTCTCCTGCCTGCGAGAGAACCTTGTCCACCTCGTCAGCGAGCGTTTTGCCGTGCGTGGAGTTGCCGGCGGTGCAGAGAATGAAGTAATCGGCCAGCACCGTTACTTTATCGGTCTTCAGGATCTGAATGTCGCGGGCGAGCTTATCGTCAAGCGCTTTCACCGCGAGATGAGCGATTTCCTTGGAAGTGAGCATATGCCGCATCCTTTCTTTTTTTATGCGCCGGGCGTCAGCCGGCAAAGTAATCATAAAAGCTGTAAATATCCGGAATGTTGCCGGTCGTGGAGGTGAAGTTCGTCCCGTCAAAGCCGAGCACATCCAGATTGGCCGCCGTGACATCCACGGTAAACGGGTTGAGGTACGTGTTGATCATATCCAGCCACGGCTCCAGCTGAATGCTGACATACGACCCGCCGCGGATATACACGGATTCGTACGGGAGCGTGTAGAAGTTGATATCCTCCGAGCGCATTTTCAAAAACTCCTGCGCATAAAACGCAATGTTTCCGCTCGTAAGATTCGTATCGGTGTTATCGATGATGAGACCGATGATCTGCGGCAGATTGGAGATGTTGCCGAGCTGAAGCACCTGCTTTGCCAGTGCCTCAAAGAAGGCATGCTGCGTTTCGATGCGGCCAAGATCGCCGTTCGGATAGCCGGTACCGTCATTGTTCTGGCGGAAGCGCACGACCTGCTCGCATTGATCGCCGTTAAGGAGCTGATAGCCGGGCGAGAGCGAGATATAGAGATCCTGATCGGGATCATCATAGTACATATAGATCGGCACATCGAAATACACGCCGCCGATGCAGTCAATGATCTGGCGGAACACATAGGTGTTCACGACCGCGTAGCTGTCGATGCCGAAGCCGACGAGATCTTCGATCTCGGAGACGAGCCCGTCGATGCCGGCGCTGCCGTACACGGAGTTGACCTTCTTCACCGCCCAGGGGACGTTGACGAGCGTATCGCGCGGAATGCTCACGATGTTTGCCGTATGGTCGTCACAGTCGAACCGGGCGACCATGATGGAGTCGGTATTCAGCCCGACGCGGTCGCGCCCGACAACGAGGAGCGTATACACATTGTCCTTTCGGACGGCAGATTCTTCCTTCGGTGTCGGCGACGGAGACGCCGTCGGCGTGGCGCTCGGCTGCGCCGTTGCGCCGGCGGGAGTGGCGCTCGTTTCCGGTGTTGCCGTCTCCTGTGTCTTCAGCCCGGAATTATCGGTTTCCGGTGCCGTTGACCAGATACTGTAAGCCAGAAGCACCAAAAGAAGCAGCGCGAGCACGCTGGCGATCACGATCAGCGTGACGGTGAGCGCACGCTTGTTTCCCTTTTGGGAAGCTTTCTTTTTCGGCTCCTTCGCTTCCCCGGAGAGCGTTTCCATTCGCTGAGCAAAGCTTTCCGCTTCGGTGTCTTTTTTTCTTGCGGCGTTTTCGTGCGCGCCGCCCTTACGGGAAAAAATACTCATAGACCTCTTCTCAATTCTGTGTTTGCAGCCAGCGGAGCGCTTCCGCCGATCTCGGATGCGGCGCAGCGCCGCGGCGTGCGACCTCATCCATACTCATTTGCAGCGCTTCGATCATCGCGCCGTTCAGATCCGCAAAAGCCAGAGCGCGCACGCGCTCCACGCCGGGAAAATTACGTGTCGGCTCGATGAAGTCGGCAAGGTACACGATTTTTTCCAATGTCGTCATTCCAGGACAACCGGTCGTGTGCCATTCGATCGCGCAAAAAATGTTGTCCGGCACCCCAAAACGCTCGCGGGCAAACCACGCGCCGGTGAGCGCGTGAAGCGTTTTCGGTGCGGCAATATCCGCAGTATCCAACACGATACCATATTTTTCCGCCAGACGCAACTGCTCGTCCGTCGAGAGCTTTTTGGTAATGTCGTGCAGGATCCCCGCCTCCGCCGCGTCCTCCGGATTTTCGCCCCAGCGCAGCGCCAGCCGTGCCGCCGTCTCCTCGCAGCCGCGCACATGCGCTATGCGCGCGGGCTTGAGATAAGCAGCTGTCTTTTCTCGCAGCCACGCAAGATCAGGCTTTGCGCCGTACAGCCGCCGGCGAATGATTTCGGAGTACACCGCGCCGCAGAGCCTGTCCGCGCCGCCGCGCTGCGGCAGCGCCGCGCGCAGAGCCGTGGAGTCCATCGGCAGCGGCGTTTTGGGAATGATCTCGATCCGCGCGCCGTACGTTTCACGAAGATAGGCCGCATAACGCTCGATCTCTGCCAAATCGCCATCGGCCCGGGGCAGCGCCGCAAGCGTACAGAGTGAAAAGATCCCCCGAAAATCGTGCCAATGCTCCATATAGAGAAGCATGTCCGTTCCAACGAGAAAATATAGCTCTGCTCCGGGATTCTCACGGGATATGTCCCGCAGAGTATCCACGGTGTAGCTCTTCCCTTCACGGTGCAGCTCCATGGGCGTGACATCCGCTTCCGGGAACGCCAGATTGCACAGGCGAAGGCGCTCTTCCGCGCTCGGGCTTCCTTCCGCCAGCGCTTTGTGCGGTGGGATGCCCGCCGGAATGACAAGCACGCAATCCGCGCCAAGCGCTGCCGCAGCGCAGGAGAGCGCGTCGGCATGGCCGAGATGTGGCGGATTAAACGTCCCGCCATAGATCAAAAGACGCATGGACCTTACTTCTTTCCTTTGCGGTCTTTTATTAGGACGATCTTGGGGTCCTTTTCGTTCTGTTTGAAAAGAACAAATTTGCTCCCGATGACCTGCACGCCGTCCGCGCCGCACGCTTCACAGAGCGCGGCGCACGCCTCCCGCGCCGACAGAAGGGAGTTATCCAGAACGCGGCCCTTGATAAGCTCGCGGGCTGCGAGCGCTTCCTCCGTCTGACGGACAACGTTTTCGGTGATGCCGCCCTTGCCGATCTGGAGCTCGGTATTCAGCGCCGCCGCCATGCCGCGGAGCTGTGCTCTCTGTTTACTGGTGATCATAGTATTTCTCCCATTTCTGTTTGAATTGCGCCAGCGCCTTTCCCCGGTGGGAAATCGCGTTTTTTTCTTCCATCGTCAGCTCCGCCATGGAGTGGTCAAATCCGTTCGGACGGAAAACCGGGTCATAGCCGAAGCCGTTCTCTCCGCGGGGCGCCGCGAGGATGCTCCCCTCGCACGCCCCCTCCGCGGTAAGCAGATCGCCGTTCGGAAAGGCGCAGCAGAGCGAGCAGACAAACCGTGCCGTGCGCTCGTCCCTCCCGCCAAGATTTCGGAGCAGGAGCTCGTAACGATCCTTATCGGAGTCGGCATGGTTTCCGGTATAGCGCGCGGAATGAACCCCCGGCGCACCGCCGAGCGCATCCACGCAAAGCCCGGAGTCATCCGCAATGGCAGGAAGCCCCGTAGCACGCATGACGGCTTCCGCTTTGATGCGGGCATTTTCCGCAAATGTTTCCCCGGTCTCCTCCACCTCGTCCGTAAAACCGGACTCGGCCTTGCTCAGAAGCTCCACGCCAAAATTTTCAAACAGCGTGCGAAACTCCCAGAGCTTATTTTTATTGTCGGATGCCAATACCAGCTTCATTCGAGCAGCGCCTCCGCAAATTCTTCCGGCACAAAGGGCTTGAGATCGTTCACACACTCGCCCACGCCGATGAATTTCACCGGCAGGCCGAGCTCGCGCTTGATGGCAAACACGATGCCGCCCTTGGCGGTACCGTCAAGCTTCGTGAGAACGATGCCAGTGAGTCCTGCCGACTCGCCGAACACTTTCGCTTGAATGAGGCCGTTCTGCCCGGTCGTCGCGTCGAGCACCATCAGGCATTCCACGCTCGCGTCTGGCAGCTCGCGGTCGATGACGCGGCGGATCTTGGAAAGTTCGTTCATGAGATTGGCCTTATTATGCAGCCGCCCGGCTGTATCCACGATGATCACATCACGGCCGCGCGCCTTGGCCGCGGCGATCGCGTCGAACACAACGGCGGCGGGGTCGCTCCCCTCTTCGTGGCGCACGATATCGCAGTTTGCGCGGTTTGCCCACACGGTGAGCTGCTCAGCGGCGGCGGCGCGGAACGTGTCGCCCGCGCAGAGGAGAACGGATTTCCCCTCCGCTGTCAGGCGGGAGGCGAGCTTGCCGATGGTCGTCGTCTTGCCGACGCCGTTGACGCCGACGACGAGAATCACGGACGGCTTCGTATCCAGATGCAGCGCGTTATCCCCGGCGTCCATCGTTTCTGTCAGAATGGAGGCAAGCATTTTTCGGAGCTGTTCTTCGCCGCGGCAGCCCTCCTCGCGGACACGGCGGCGCAGCTTTTCCATAATGTCCTCCGTCGTATCCATACCGGCGTCAGACAGGATGAGCATTTCCTCAAGCGTTTCGTAGGCTTCCTCGTTTTCTCCGGTGAAGTCCGCCATCGCGTTGTTGAACGCGGCTTTCATTTTATCAAAGAATCCCATGGCTGTTTTCTCCTTTCAGCGAATGGTTTGGAGCGCTTCCTGCATATCCATCGCCAGCACGGTGCTGACGCCCTTTTCCTGCATGGTGACGCCGTAGAGCTGGTCGGCCTCCTCCATCGTGCCGCGCCGGTGCGTGATCGCAATGAACTGCGTTTTCCCGCACATGCGGCGCATGTAGGCAGCGTACCGGGCAACATTCTCCTCATCGAGTGCCGATTCGATCTCGTCCATGACGCAGAAGGGCGTCGGGCGGACACGCATGATGGCAAAGTACAGCGCGATAGCGACGAATGCTTTTTCGCCGCCGGAGAGGAGGCTGATGTTGGAAACCGCCTTTCCGGGCGGCTGGATGCGGATGTCGATGCCGCAGTTGAGCACATCGTTCATATCCTCCAGCGATAGCGACGCCTTGCCGCCACCGAAGAGTTCAACAAATATCTGGCGGAACGCCTCGTCGATCTCCTGGATCTCACGCACGAAGATCTCTTCCATCTGCGTGGTGATATCGGCGATGATTTTCAAAATCTCGTCTTTGGATTTCTGTACATCGTCGCGCTGTTCGGAGAGGAAGGTGTAGCGCTCGCTCACGCGCTTGTATTCCTCGATCGCGCCGAGATTCGGCGTGCCGAGCAAGGAGATGCTGCGGCGCAGCTCGCTGACCTGCCGCCCCGTTTTGGCAAGGCTTTCCACCGGCTGGCGGACTTTTTCTGCTTCCGTGCGGCTGAGTTCATAGCTGTCCCAGAGCTTTTCCACGATCTGACGCTCTTCCATGTCCGCCGCCATCTTTTTCTGCTCGAGCTGCGCGCTGCTGCGCTCAAGATCGAGCAGAGCGCGGTTTTTCTCCTGTGCTGCCTTGTCTGCGGCGCTGCGGCGGCCTTCCAGCTCCATTTTGCTCGCGGTGAGCTGGGAGAGCGCGTCTCGCTCCTGCTGCGCCTGTGCGCGGAGCGCTTCCGTGCGCTGGGCAAGCGTTGCGAGTTGATCTTCCTGCTCTGTCATTTGCTGTGTCACAGCGCCTATGGCGCTGCGTCGCTCGCCAGAGTCATTTTCCAGATCGGTACGCAGCCGTTCAAGCTGCTCAATGGCAAGCAGAACGGTGGTTTTCTCGGCGTCGAGCGAGGCCTGCTCCGCCCGGATGGCACTGAAGCTCTCCTCAAGCTCGCGCCGCCGTGTCTCAAAGCTCTCCATGCCGGCGGATTCTTTTTCCATATCCGCACGGAGAGCCGAAAGCTCCTTCTCCGCCGCGGCGCATGCTTCCTGCAGCGAGGCCGTGCGGCTCTCGTTTTCCTTGCGGCGCGCTGAGGTGCTGCGAATTTCCTCGTCCAGCGCATCGAGCGCATCCGCCGCCGCCGTGCGCAGGAGCTGTGCCTGTGCAACGAGGCCCTCCTGCCGCGCCGTTTCCTGGCGTGCTGCGGCATGCTCTTCTCGCGCCGTTTCCAGATCATAACGAGCGCTTTGCAGTTCGCGCTCGGCCTCCCGCCGCTGCAATTCCGTCTGCGATAGCTGCGCTTCCAAATCGCCGCGCTTTTCGCGCAGGCGTTTGAGTTCATTGGCGCGCGAGAGGATGCCGGTGTTTTTCCCGGCGCTGCCGCCGGTCATGGAGCCGCCGGCGTTTAAAATCTGCCCGTCGAGCGTCACGATGCGGAAGGTGTTATTATGCCGCCGCGCAATAGCAATGGCGTCGGTAAGCGTTTCCGCAACCGCCGTCCGGCCGAGAAGACTCGCGATCACGGCGCTGTAGCGTTTATCACAGTCGACAAGATCGGAGCATACGCCCACATACCCGGCCTCGCCTCTCGGCTCGCTGTTCAGCCGCGCCGGACGGATGACGTCCATCGGCTGGAGCGTTACGCGCCCGCCGTCGCGCCGCTTCAAAAGCGCAAATATGTCCTTGCCGTTATCCTGCGTATCAACGATAATATCGCCAACGTGCGCGCCAAGCGCCGTTTCCACAGCGAGTGCGTACCGATCCGCCGTGCGGATCATTTTGCCGACCGGCCCGTGTACACCGCGCAGCGTGCCGCGCTCGGACTCCTGCATGACGATCTTTGCGGCCTTGCTGAAGCCCTCGAGCTCCTTTTCGAGTTCGGAAAGCAGATGGATGCGCGAATCGCAGGAGCGAAGCTCCACCGTGAGCTTTGTCTGCCGCTCGGCGGTCTCCGCCGCCTTCTGCTCGCGCCCGGCCATGAGCATGGAATGGCCGGAGATCACATTCGCAAGGCTCTGTTCTTTTTCTTTTATTTCGTTCAGGCGCTTCTTCTCTTCAATCAGACGCGCCGAGACTTCCTTATCCTTCTGCTCCGCGGCGGCCAGCTCTTCCTTGGCCTGCGCCGCGCGGCTCTCCATTGCCTCGCGGTTTTCTGCAAGAAGGGATATCGCTGTGCGGCTCTCGGTCAGAGAGCCCGTGAGCTCGTTTTCCCGCGAGAGCATGGCGGAAATGCGGCGGCTGCGCTCATCCATTCCCGCGGCGTTTTCCGATTCGCTCTTCCGCAGCTCTTCCAGCCGGCCGGAGAGAGCGTGCCGCTCCGCGGCAATGCTTTCAATGCGGGCGCAATGCTCGCCGATCTGGCGGGACAGGCTCCCGGCGCGCTCGTTCTGTTCGCCGATCTCGCGCTGAAGGCGTTGAAGTGTTTCTTCGTTGTTGGCAAGCTGCGTTTTTACGACGGCAGCGGCGCTCTCCGTTTCCGCGGCAGTATTTTCCGTCGTGCGAAGCGTTTCGCGCAGTTCTTCGGAGCGCACATCCATATCGCGCATCCGCGAGGCCAGCCGCTCGCTTTCAGCGTAAAGCCGGTCCTGCTCCGAGCGTGCCGCCGTGCACTCCACGACCGAGCGCTCATAGTCTGCGCGCAGCAGCTCCGACTGCTCGTGCAGCCGGTCAAGGTTCGCCATCCAGAGCGAGACCTCCTGCTCGCGGAGCTGGTCACGCAGAATGAGGTATTTCTGCGCCGTTTCCGACTGCTGGCGCAGCGGCTCAACCTGCATTTCAAGCTCCGAGATCTTATCGCCGATGCGCAGAAGGTTGTCCTCCGTGCGGGCGAGCTTGCGCTCGGACTCGTCCTTTCGGTGGCGGAAACGGGCGATGCCTGCGGCCTCTTCAAAAATCTCGCGCCGGTCAGTGGACTTGGCGGAGACGATCTCGCTGATGCGCCCCTGTCCGATGATCGAGTAGCCGTCGCAGCCGAGGCCGGTGTCCATCAGAAGCTCCGTTACGTCGCGCAGGCGCACTTGCTCGCGGTTGATGTAGTACTCGCTCTCCCCGCTGCGATAGTAGCGCCGGGCGATGCTGACCTCGTCGGCATCCAGCGGCAGAATCCGCGTCGTATTATCCAGCACGAGCGTCACCTGCGCAAAGCCCATTGCTCCACGCTTTTCGGTGCCGCCGAAAATGACGTCTTCCATTTTCCCGCCGCGCAGCATCCGCGTTTTCTGTTCGCCCATAACCCACAGCAGCGCGTCCGACAAATTGGACTTGCCGCTGCCGTTGGGACCGACGATCACGGTTATATCTTTTTCAAAGCTCAGCCGCGTCTTTTCAGGAAACGACTTGAAGCCCTGGAGTTCCAGCGCTTTTAAATACACGGTTTCTTCTCCTCAACAAGTAAAGTTGCATCAAAACAATTTATTATATACTAAATTGTATTCTTTTGCAACTTATATCCGGACGATCTCTCCGTCCGGGACGTCGGCCGCGCAAACGCGCACCGATCGGAGCGCGAATCGCTCCTGAAGATAGGATACATTGGCCCGATGCTGCCCCGTCATCACGGAAATTCGGCTCCGCGCAACGCCGAGCACGACCTCCTCGCCCGGCTCCACGCCGGAGAGCATTGCCTCGGCCTTATCGCGCCAGAGTCGGGAGCGTACCAGCTCGCCAAGCGCCGGATGATACGCCCCGGCGACGGCCGCGCCGCCGGAGAGCTCGTCCGAGGGATTCAGTCCCAAACGGATGACCGGGATTCCGGCAGAATCGAATATCGGCAGGATACGCGCGCAGACGCGCACGGCATCCTCCACAGTATGCGCCCGATACTTCCCCGCGCGCCAGAGTTCCTCCAGCGGCGTGTTTTGAATGATAACCGTCGGGTAAATGCGCACACCGTCCGGGCGAAGCGCAGCTATGGCGCGCGCCGTTTCGATATCCCGCGCATCATCGCCGCCGGGAAGTCCTGTCATCATCTGCAAAATGAGCGTGAAGCCCGCATCTTTCACAAGCTTAGCCGCCTTTACGGTATCCTCGCTCGTATGGCCGCGCCCGCTGCGGAGCAGCACCTCGTTGCACATGGATTGCGCCCCGAGCTCCACGGTCTCCACGCCGTAAAGTCGTAGACGTGCCAGTTTTTCTTCCGTTATGGCGTCCGGCCTTGTTGAGATACGGATCGCCGATACGGCGCCAGACTCCCTCACCGGAATCACCGCAGCGAGCAGCGCATCCTGCTCCGCTTCGGGTATGGCAGTAAAGCTGCCGCCATAAAACGCCAGCTCGTATCCGCTGCCTGGCTCAAGCACCGAAACAGCGTCACGCACCGTTTCCGCAGAAGCCGGAAGCAGGCTGCCGGAGATGCGTTTCTGGTTACAGAAAACGCAGTCATTCGGGCAGCCTGCATGAGGGACAAATATGGGAAGGATGCATCGGCGCGGCGTCACTTCCGCAGCGCCTCCAGCGCGTTGGCGGCGGCGGTTTGCTCTGCTTCCTTTTTGGTGCGGCCGGTTCCAATTCCGATGGGCTCGCCGTTCAGGCAAACCTGCATGCGGAACGTCTTTGCGTGGTCGGGTCCCTCTTCACCGATGAGCTCATAGGAGAGCACCTGCCCGTTTTGGCGCTGTACCAGCTCCTGCAGGGCGGTTTTATAGTCGGTGAAGGACGGCGTTTCGATGGAGCGGATATCGTCCAGCAGGCAGCGGTGGATGAATCCCGCCGCCGTTTCCATCCCGGCATCGAGATACATGGCGGCGATGACCGCCTCCACGGCGTCGGAAAGGATCGATGCGCGCTCCCTCCCGCCGTTATGTTCCTCGCCCTTGCCGAGACGGAGATAGTCGCCGAGATGCAGCTCGAGCGCCACGCGGTGGAGCGACTGCTCGCAGACGAGCTCCGCGCGGAGGCGCGTCATGCGTCCTTCGGGCATATCGGGAAAACGGCGGTAAAGGAAATCCGCGACCGTAACGCCGAGGACGGAATCGCCCAGAAACTCCAGCCGTTCGTTGCACACGATGCCGGAGGCACGGTTCTCGTTGGCGTAAGAGCTGTGCGTCACCGCCGTTTTGAGAAGTGTCCGGTTTCGGAACGAATAGCCCAGTCTCTCTTCCAGAGCGGTCATGTGCTTATTCCTGCGTCGCGCGGGACACATAGTCGGCAAGGTCGCCGACGGTGTGGATGTTGGTCAGCTCATCTTCCGGCGTGTCGGGCAGAGAGAACGTCTCTTCCAGCGCCATCGTAAGCTCAACGACGTCGAGAGAGTCCGCGCCGAGATCGTCCACAAAGGACGTGTCCGCCGTGATTTCGTTTTCGTCGATCATAAACTGTTCGGCGACCATTTTGATGATTTGTTCGAGTACCATTTTCTTTAATCTCCTTCGTTCGGTGAAATACGCATATATGCAACATTCTTCTCGATGCTGCCGATGACGTCAGAATCGATGAATGTAATTGCCTGCCGGACGGCGCTGCGAATCGCCCGGGCGTCTGAAGAGCCGTGCGCCTTAATGACGGGCTTGGAAATGCCCAACAGCGCCGTACCGCCGACCTCGCTCGGGTCAAAGAGCGATTTGAGCGCGTACACGTCCTTTTTAAGGACGGCTGCCGCGAGCTTGTTTGCGGTGTTTTTATAGAAAATGCCCTTGAGACGCTTCATGAGCATCATGGCCGTGCCTTCGATGCACTTGAGCAGAACGTTGCCGGAGAAGCCGTCGCACACGAGAACGTCTACACTCCCGGAAAACGCGTCGCGCGCTTCCACGTTGCCGACAAAGTTGAGCCGGCCGGCCTCGTGCGCCTCTTTCAGCAGAGCGTACGTCTGCTTCTGAAGCTCCGTACCCTTCGTCTCTTCCACGCCGATGTTCAAAAGACCGATGCGCGCATTTTCACAGCCGAGAAGATCCTGCGAATAGAACTTGCCCATATAGGCAAACTGCAGCAGATACTCCGCGGTGCACTCCACGTTCGCGCCGCAGTCGATGAGAAGCGTGCCTTTGCCGCCGTTCGGGATCACGGGGCCGAAGCAGGCGCGGCGGATGCCGCGGATGCGTCGCACCGTGAGCGTAGCGCCGCTCAAAAGAGCACCGGTGCTTCCGGCGGATATAACGGCGTCACCCTCGCCGCGGTGCAGCATCTGCAGCGCAACGGCCATCGAGGACTCCGGCTTTTTGCGCGTGGCGGTGCTGGGATCGTCCTCCATGGAAACGACGTCCGGCGCGTTCACGATCTGGATGTGCTCTCCGGGCGCGACGCCGATCTCGTTCAGACAGGCGAGAATCTCCGTTTCGCGGCCTATAAGCGCCACATCCACATGAAACTCGCGCGACGCTTCCACCGCACCGCGGACGATCTCGCCGGGGGCGTTATCGCCGCCCATGGCGTCAATGAGAATACGCATTCCAAAGGTCTCCTTTCACCAGTTCGTCGATCTGTGCCAGCGAACGGGCCGAGATCTCCGCGTTTTTATTTCTTTTCCCCTTGACCCGGTAGGTCAGCGGGGAGATGATGCCGAAATTGATGTTCATCGGCTGGAAATCGCCGATGCTGCCGTGGGAAATATACAGCCCCAGCGCGCCGATGGCCGTCTCCTGCGAGAAATCGACCGGCGGCAGTCCCAGCAGCCGCGCCGCCATTTCGAGTGAAGCGAGCATACCGGAGGCACAGGATTCCACGTATCCCTCCACGCCGGTAATCTGTCCGGCAAAAGCGATGCGCGGTTCGGCAATCAGCCGGTAATACCGGTCAATCTTTCCGGGGGATTGCAGGTATGTGTTCCGGTGCATCACGCCGTAGCGGACAAACTCCGCTTCGCGCAGCGCCGGGATCATCGAAAACACCCGCCGCTGCTCTGGGAACGCGAGATGGGTCTGGAAGCCGACAAGGTTATAGAGCGTACCGTCGGCATTGTCCTGCCGGAGCTGTACGATAGCGTACGCCTCGCGTCCCGTGTGGGGATCGTGCAGCCCGACCGGCTTCATCGGCCCATAGCGCAGCGTATCAAAGCCGCGGCGCGCCATGACCTCGACCGGCATGCAGCCTTCAAATACGCCGCCGTCGTCAAAGCCGTGAATGGCGGCCTCGCGGGCGGTCGTCAGCTCTTTCCAGAAGGCGGTATATTCCTCTTCGGTCATCGGACAGTTTACATAATCCGCCGTTCCTTTGTCGTACCGGGAAGCGCGGAACGCGCTGTCCATGTCGACGGAATCGAGCGAGACGATCGGTGCGACGGCGTCGTAAAAGTGCAGTCCCTCGCTGCCGGTGCGGCGGAGAATGTTCTCCGCAAGCGCGTCCGAAGTGAGCGGGCCGCTCGCGACGATGACCTCCCCATCGGGAATATCGGTCGCTTCTTCCTCAACGATCTCCACGTTCGGCAGAGCGCGGACGGCTTTGGTCACGGCACGGGCAAACCCCTCGCGATCGACAGCCAGCGCGCCGCCGGCGGCCACGCGGTGTTCGTCCGCGCAGCGCATCACGACGCTGCCGAGCCGCCGCAGTTCTTCTTTCAGAAGTCCTACGGCATTCGTCAATTCGTCGCTGCGCAGCGAATTGGAGCACACGAGCTCCGCAAAGTACGGAGAGACGTGCGCCGGCGTCATTTTTTTCGGCTTCATTTCGATCAGCCGAACCGGGATACCCCGGATGGCAAGCTGATAAGCCGCTTCGGAACCGGCCAGACCGGCGCCAACAACCGTTACAGCGTTCATTTATCCTCTTTCGATGTCTCTTTTGTTTCTGTGCCTTCCGCGGCGGACTCCTGCGGCTTTTCCACCGACTTATCCGCGGCGGCTTTGCGGCGGTAGCCGCGTTTCTCCTCCGGCACGAACATATCGCACTCGGGGTTGACGCAGAAAGGCTTTCTCGCCCCCTTGCCGGAGAGCTTGAAGAGCGTCTTGCCGCAGGACGGGCAAACGTCCTTGACGGGGACGTCCCACGTCATAAAGCCGCAGTCTGCGCCGCGCTCGCAGGCGTAGTACGTATAGCCCTTCTTGGACGTGCGCTTGAAGATGCGGCCGCCGCACTTCGGGCACCGGCCGGGCATTTCAATGACGATGGGCTTCGTGAAATTACACTCCGGAAAGCCCGGGCAGGCAAGGAAGCGGCCAAACCGTCCGCTCTTTACCACAAGATGCCGGCCACACTTATCGCAGACCTCATCGGAAACTTCGTCGGGCACTTTGATATGAACGCCCTCGAGCGCCTTTTCCGCTTCAGTGAGTTCCTTATCAAAATCGCCGTAGAAATCGTCCAGGACGTCCTTCCAGTCGATCTTGCCGTTTTCGATCTCGTCGAGCCGGTCTTCCATATGCGCGGTGAACTTGAGATCGACAATATCGGGGAAGCGCTCTTCCATGAGCCCCGTGACGACCTCGCCGAGAGAGGTCGGCTTGAGGTACTTCCCTTCCTTGGCAACATACTCTCGTCCGGTAATGGTGCTGATGGTCGGGGCATACGTACTCGGACGGCCAATGCCCTTTTCCTCCATGGCGCGGATGAGCGTCGCTTCCGTATAGCGCGCCGGGGGTTCGGTGAATCGCTGCTCCTTATCGAGCTTCTTGAGCGTAACGCTCTCGCCCTCGGTAAGATCCGGCAGCGGCTTTTTCCCGCCGTTTTCCTCGTCTTCGTTCGGGTCTTCGTATACCGCGGTGTAGCCCGGGAAGCGAAGCGAGGAATGGTTTGCCTTAAAGCAATGCCCGGCGCTGAGCACGTCGATCACCACGTTGTCGTAGACGGCGTTTGCCATCTGGCTCGCAGTGAAGCGGCCCCAGATCAGGCGGTACAGGCGATACTGTTCCGCTGTGAGATCCTTTTTCACGCGCTCCGGCGTGAGATTCACATTGCTCGGGCGGATGGCTTCGTGCGCGTCCTGCGCGCCGGCCTTGGTTTTGTAGCGGCGGGGCTTGCCGTAATAGTACTCCTCGCCGTAAAAGCTACGGATGAAGTTTCCGGCGGCCGCCATGGCCTCTTCGGAAAGGCGCAGGGAGTCGGTACGCATATACGTAATAAGACCGACCGTACCTTCGCCGGTGATGTCCACGCCTTCGTAGAGCTGCTGCGCGATACTCATTGTGCGCCGCGGCGTGAGCCCCAGGCGACGGCTTGCCTCCTGCTGGAGCGTGGAGGTAATAAACGGAGGCGACGGGCTGCGCGCTCGCTCGCCGCGCTTGACCGCACCGATCTCCCACGCCGCCTTTTCCACGGCGGCAATGACGTCCTCCACTTCTTCTTCGCTGCGGAGTTCTTTTTTCTTGTCCGCGGTGCCGTAATACCGGGCGACAAAGCCGCCCTTCTTTCCGGCACGATCCAGATGCGCGTCCAGATACCAGTATTCCTCCGGCTGGAACGCACGGATCTCTTTTTCACGATCCACCACCATGCGGATGGCGACGGACTGCACACGTCCCGCGGAAAGCCCCCGGCGCACCTTGCGCCAGAGCAGCGGGCTGAGCTTATAGCCGACGATCCGGTCAAGGATGCGGCGCGCCTGCTGCGCGTCCACCAGATCCTGATCGATGTCGCGCGGGTTGGCAATGCTCTCCTGCACGACCTTTTTGGTGATCTCGTTAAAGGTAACACGCCGGGCCTTCTCATCGGGGATCTTCAAAAGCTCCTTGAGATGCCAGCTAATCGCCTCGCCCTCACGGTCCGGGTCGGTCGCAAGATAAACCGTTCCGGCCTCTTTGGAACGCTTTTTCAGCTCGTTGATCACGTCCGACCGCGCGGCGACCGGAATGTATTCCGGCGTAAAGCCGTGCTCAATATCCACGCCGAGCTTGCTCTTCGGCAAGTCGCGAAGATGACCCATGGATGCAATGACTTTATAGTCGCCGCCGAGGTACTTTTCGATCGTCCGTGCCTTGGCGGGAGACTCCACAATAACAAGATCCTTTTTTGCTTGCGCCATAATCGTATATCGTCCTTACTTCAGGTTCAAAGAATACCGTTTTCCCGGCAGAGGCTTCACCGCGCCGCGGATGGTGAGTACCGTCATGCACGCGAGTACCTTTGCTGCGGAAAAGCCGGTCGAAGCTGCCATTTCATCCACATGGCTCTCGCCCCGCGAAATACAGCGCAGGAGCGCCCTGTGATCCTCCGTATACTCCGTCAGACGGCTTTCGAGGTCACTATACGGTATCGTCTTCGGCTTGTCAATCTCTGTTTTTGCCGAAACCGGTGCCTTTTCGGTTCTTTTCGGTGGAGAATACAGCTCCGTATCGTATTGGACGCGGCCGGGGTAAAGCCCCTCATATTCGGAGAGGATATCCCGCGCGCCCGTAATTGCTTTGGCGCCATCGCGGATCAGGGCATTGGTTCCGGCGCTATTGGGGCTATCGATGTTGCCCGGAACGGCAAACACATCGCGTCCCTGCTCGAGCGCGAGATTGGCGGTGATGAGCGCTCCGCTGCGCACCGGCGCTTCCACAATGCACACGCCGCAGGAAAGGCCGCTGATAATGCGGTTGCGGCGGGGAAAGTTCTCCGGCTTCGTCGGATACAGGGGCGGAAATTCACTGATGATAGCGCCGGCTGAGGCGACATCGTCAATAAGAAGCGAATTGGCCGGAGGATAGTTTACATCGATCGCCGTACCCAGCACGCCGACGCACGGCTTTCCCGCAAGCAGCGCACCGCGGGCGGATGCTCCGTCCACGCCGAGCGCCATGCCGGTGACAACACAACCGCCGAAGGCAGTGATCTCCTGCCCGAGGCGCGTTGCGACCGTAGTACCGTAAGCGCTTGCCTTTCGCGTGCCGACGATCGCGACCGTCGGAAGCTCGTCAAGGAACGGGAGATTCCCGCGGACATACAAAACGAGCGGCGGGTCGGCGATCTGCCGGAGCCGGTCAGGATAGGCGGCATCATGCAGCGTGAGAATGCGGATGTTCTTTTCCTGGCAGAGAGCAAGGATCTGCTCGGTGCGGTCAAGATTGCGGGAGGACAGGATTCGCCGTTCCTGCGGCGAAAGGTCATTCAGTTCCGCAAGCCGCTCTTCGGGCGCAAAATAGGCTTCCATCGCCCCGCCGAAATGTTCCAGAACACGATAAAGTGCGATGGGGCGCACGCCGTCCATGGAGGCCAGCCATACCCAGTACCGAAGCTGCGACATATCCTATCTCCCCTCGTTGATTTATCCGCGCTGCGTCCACATCTCCCACATGAAAATGGAGGCCGCAACCGCCGCGTTGAGCGATTCGCTGCCGGGGGTCATGGGAAGGATGATCTTTGAATCGCACGCAGCAAGAAGCGTCCCCGTAAGTCCCCGCCCCTCGTTGCCGACGGCGATCGCCGCGCGGCGAAGCGAAACGCTCTTCACGTCAACGCTCTCTGCGCTGAGCGCCGCACCGCAGAGCGGAAGCTCCCATTCGCGAAGCTTCGCGCAGAGCATGCTGAGATCGGTCTCCCAGAGCCGCTGACGAAAGAGCGCGCCCATAGCGGCGCGGACGGTTTTGGGGTTATAGGGATCGGCACACTCACCGAGGAGCACCACAAGCTCCGTGCCCAGCGCCGCTGCGGTGCGCAGCACCGTGCCGACGTTGCCGGGATCCTGCACATTTTCCAGTACGATGACCCGGTCAGGACGGGCGCTCTCCGAAAGCGGTCTCGTCCGAACGGTGAAAAGCGGGCCGGGGCTGTGCTCGAGCGGAGAGGCGTATTCAAACACATCCTCCGAGAGCGAATATACCGGCACAGGCGGCAGGCCTTCTGCCGGCTGTGTGCCGCGCAGATAAACCTCTGCAATATCCGCGCCGTTAGCGAGCGCCTCGGAGAGGAGCTTTTCCCCGTCGCAGAGGAACAGTCCCTGCTCGCGGCGGTACGCTTTCTCCCGGCCCAGCCGCCGCAGCGTCTGCACGCGCGTGTTTTTTCGGGATGTGATCGGTTCCATAGAAAAAGGCGGAACGCCTGTCCTTTCCTCATCGCCGGCCGGTAAAGCCGGTTTTCGTTTTATCATATCGTCATGCAGGAAAAAAATCAATACATTACTTTATATATTTCCGGACACTTAGCGGATAAAGTTTGTCGCGACTCGCCCTTCCTTTTCGGGAAGGCCGAACTTCTGTCGGCCAAGCGCAATGCTTTTCATCAAAAATGTCATATTGTGCGCCAGCGTGCGCATCGTCTGAAGCCCTTCGGCATCCTGCGCCGCTTCGCCCGGCTGGCAGCCGTGGACGCTGTTCCAGTACTGGCTGGAAACGACCGGCATACCGCTGATGGTGAAGTATTTGTTGAGCTCGTCAAACGTCGCGCTCGTTCCGCCGCGGCGAGCCACGGCCACAGAAGCGCCGACCTTCATCGTGAGATCATACGGTACAGAGTAGAAAAGACGGTCGAGGAACGTTATGACCGTGCCGTTGGCGGAAGCGTAGTACACAGGCGTACCGACGACCAGACCGTCACAATCGCGGAGAATATCGGCGGCGCGGTTTACCACATCGTCAAAGCCGCACTTGCCCGTGCGGGCGCAGGCGTTGCAGGCCAAGCACCCGTGAATAGACTGCGTACCGATGTTTAGGCGCTTCGTTTCCACACCCTCTTCGGCGAAAACCTTTTCCATTTCGCGCAGCGCGATATCCGTATTGCCGTTCGCGCGGGGGCTTCCGTTGATGATAAGAACTTTCATGGACCCGTTTCTCCTTCTTTATTTTCTCTTTAGTCTGTCACGATTTTTGCTCGGCTCGCGCCGTCCGGCGAGCGTGTAACGACGATCTGCCGGTCGATCTCCCGGCGCAACTCGGAAACATGGGATATGATGCCGATGAGGCGGTCGTCCTCGGAGAGCTCGCGCAGCGCGCGCATAGCCTGCCGGAGCGTTTCCTCGTCGAGTGAGCCGAAGCCCTCATCGACAAAGAGCGTATCCATCTGCACTCCCCCAGCGCTCGACTGGATCTCCTCTGAAAGACCGAGCGCGAGCGAGAGCGAGGCAAGAAAGGTCTCGCCGCCGGAGAGCGTTTTCACGCTGCGCTCGCTGCCGTTGTAATGGTCGATCACATCGAGCTCCAGGCCGCTCTGCGTGTTGAGCTTCGCTGCGCTCTCGCGGCGCTTGAGATCGTACTTTCCGCCGGACATACGCATCAGGTGCGCGTTGGCACGCGCGAGGATACGGTCAAAGCATGTCATCTGCACATACGTTTCGAGCGAGACACGCTCTTTCCCGGTCAGAGCACCGTTCGCCGTATCGTGCAGCGGCTTCATCCATGTCCACCGCGCATCGAGCCCGCGAAGCTCGGCGGTCTTTTCGCCGATCCCCTTCTGCGCGGTTTCGTTCGCCGTGATGCGGCTGTTAAGCGCCAGCCGTTTTTGCCGTACATCGTTTTTCTGCTCCGTGAGGCGGCTCCTCTCCCCGGCAAAAACGGCGGGATCCAGAGGCGGCGTATCGGAAAGGAGCTTCCTGAGCTGCTCCACTTTCCCCTTCTCCGCCGAAAGGTTCTGTTCGGCAGCGCGGAGCGCTTCCTCGGCGGTCTTTCGCGCCGCTTCGATCTCGTTTTTTCGATCCAGCGCGTGTTCTTTCGCCTTTTCGGCTTCCGCCGCGCTATCATATTTTCGGCGGCTGCGGAGACCGTCCGCCGTCTTGCAAAGAGCATCCAGCGCGCTCTGCGCCGCGGCGCTCTCCTTCTGCGCCGCAGTGAGCGGCGTCTCCATGGCGGAAAGATGTTTTTCTTCTGTCGGGATCTGCTGGTCCAGCGCCTCGTAACGCGCGGCTTTTTTCTCCTCCTGCGCGATCTCGCGCTCCTTATCGGCACGGTGTCGTGCGGCAGACGCTTTTTCCGCTGCGAGATCGACTTCCGCCGTGCCAAACAGCTTTTCTTTTTGTTTTTCGGCCTCATTTCGGACGATATCATAGGTGCTTTTTGCGCTGCCGGAGGCGGCACTCGCTTCGTTAACGCGCTCCCGAGCCGCTTTTGCCGCTTCCTCCGCATCCTTCACGGTCTTCTCATCCGGCGCGTCGGGTGCGCATTGTGCGGGGTGCGGGTGTGTGAGCGCGCCGCAGACAGGGCATGGCTCTCCCTCGCGAAGCGCGGAGGCCAGCACGCCCGCCTGCTCATCGTTGAATCGACGCCGCAGCTCCTGCGCCTTGGCGGAAAGCTTCTCTTCATCGCGCCGCGCCTCCGTATAAGCCGCAAGCGCATCGTCCGCCGAGGCTTTCTTCTCGGAAACGGTCTGAAGCGCGGCTTCGTAGCTCCCGATCTCTTCCAGATGCTGCAACAGCACGTCTTTTTCCTGCCGGAGGATCGCAAGGCGTTTCGCCGAAGCGGCGAGAGTACGATATTCCTCCCGATCCCGCGAAAGGCGGTCTTGCAGCGCCTTGTGCTCAGCTTCCAGCGCTGAAAGACGTACGGCCGCCACGGCCGCCGTCTTTTGCGCGGCACCGGCTTCCGCATCCTTAGCGCGCAGCTCCGTATGGAGTTTAAGCTCCTCGTCCAGTCTCGATAGCGTTTCTGCGAGCGCGTCAAGCTCTGGCTGCCGCGCGTTCTCCGTTTCCAGAGCGCGGCGCAGCTTCTTTGCCGCCTCCTCGGCAGCAGAGCACGAGGACTCCGCCTCCTTGAGCGCTGTGCGGTGTTTCTCGTCCTCTCTGGCTTTTGTTTCGCCGGCGGTCAGCTTTTCCAGCGCAAAGTCAATTTGCCTGAGCTCCTTTTTCCATGCAGCATCCTGCGCGCGATCCGCATCCAGCAAGGAAGCAAGAAATCTGGGCAGCTCTCCCTCCGGCGGAAGCTCGGCGTTTTCCGGGAGACGGATGAGCGCGGCGTATTGATCCCGTGCCTTTCGCGCCTCGTCCCGCTCGCGGTTGAGCGCAAGGAAATCCGCCTTTACCCGCTCCTGAAAGCGTGTGTAAAGGTTCGTTTTGAATATATCGCGGAAGATCTCCCGGCGATCCTTTGTGTCCGCCAGCAGGAGCTTTCGGAACTCGCCCTGCGCGATCATAGCGATCTGGCAGAACTGCGAGCGGTCTACGCCGAGTATGGCGCGGATCTCTGCGTCCACCTCGCTGCGCCGTGTGATGACGCGCCCGTCCGGCATGGTAAGCTCGGCACGTGCCGTCTCCTTCGTGGTACCGGTGCCGCGGGACTTGCGGCGCTCATACTCCGGGTTGCGCCGGATGGTATAGGCCTTTCCGGCGTTGGAGAAGGTGAGCTCCACCTCCGTCGGTGTCTCCGGCGCGGCGAACTTGGAGCGAAGCATGGAGCTCTCACGCCCGTCGCCGCTCGGCGTGCCGAAAAGCGCAAAGGCGATGGCATCAAAGAGCGTTGTTTTCCCCGCGCCGGTGTCGCCCGTGATGAGATACAGCCCGCGCTCGCCGAGCTGCCGGAGATTAAGTTCTGTTTTATCCGCGTAGGCGCCAAAGGCGCTGAGCGTCAGATGGAGCGGTCTCATGGCGTATCCTCCCGGAGCGCGGCAAAGACGACCTTTGCATAGGCGCTCTGCTCGGCGCTCAGCTTCTGGCCGTTCTGCCTTTCGTAAAGCTCGGCAAAAAGCTCCGCGCCGCTCATCGTCCGGTGTCGTTTCTCCGCGGCGATAACGGCAGAGGAGCGCGTGCGCAGATTGTCGTAATCGAGCTTCATAAGGTTCGGATAAATGCCCCTCAGCCGCGCGAGGGCGTTCGGAACATCGTTTTCGTCCGTGAGAACGGCGTGGATGTAATCCTCGGTTTTCGATCCGGCGTAGTTGTCGCGCAATGTCAGCTCGGTATAGGTACCGCGTATCTCGCGCAGATCGCGCCGCGGCGTGAGCAGCAGCGTGGAAACGGATATATCTCCTTTTGCGCCGAGCTCCACGAGAGCAACGCTCTTTTCCTGATCCTTTTCCGAAAACGAGTATTTGAGCGGCGTGCCCGAATAGCGGAGCGTTTCCCGCCCGATCTTCTGCGCACCGTGGAGATGGCCGAGGGCGACATAGTCAAAGATATCAAACACCTCGGCGTCTACATTGTCTGTGCCCCCAACCGTGATTTCCTCCGAATCCGAACGCACGCCGCCGGTGACAAACTGATGCGTTATAAGCACATTGCGCGCCGCAGGATTCACCTCCATGTTCTCCACAGCGCAGCAGACAGCGTCGGTATAGCTCTCAATCACCGCGTCCGGATAGAAGCGCCGGACGTTCGCCGGTTTGATGAACGGGAGAAGATAAAACCGCACATCGCCGAAAGCATCGGAGAGTGCCACCGGCTCCACGGAGCCATTATAGACCGGCGAGAGATATACCCCGCTCGGCGTCATCAGGCTCGCGCCGAAGGCTATACGCTCCGGTGAATCATGGTTGCCGGAGATGCAGAGCACTGGGATGTGCCGTTCGGAGAGCGCGCGGAGAAAGCCGTCGAAAAGCTCGACCGCCTCGGCGCTCGGAACGGCGCGGTCGTATATATCGCCCGCGATCACAACGGCATCGGGGCACTTCTCCTCCGCGAGACGGAGGATCTCCTCGAGAATGAATTTCTGATCCTCGATCAGGGAAAACTCATACATACGCCTTCCGAGATGAAGATCGGACAAATGAAAGAATTTCAAGTCCTTCCTCCCATGGATTCCTATAATGATTTTATCTTACCCCCGAAAAAAGCACTTTTCAACCTTTTTCCCGGATTTCGGCGTGATCGTCAAAAAGGATGGAAAGACGGCAGGCTTTGTGATATACTATGAAAACAACCGTGTGAAAGGAGATCCCTATGAAGTATCCGGCCGGCTGTGTATTCTCTCTGGCAGAGAAAAATGCCCCGATCCCGGGCTGCACCGTATCAGAAGCCATTTGCCGCGGAGAGACGAGCGTCGTCTGCTTCTCGCTCGCTGCAGGCACCGACATCAGCGCGGAGATATACTTTTCCCCCAAGCTGCTCGTTAACGCCGGAGGAACGCTTGAGGTTTCTTTGCCCGGCGGAGAGATCCAAACGCTTCATACGCTGGACGTCATCGTAACGCCCGCGGATGTCCCGGTCGGAACGCGCGCCGGGGTTTCAGCCGTTTATCTTGAAATCAACATTGGGAGGAATCCGTCAATGAATCAGGCAATCAAAACCGGCGAGGTTTTCCGTCTCGGCGAGCTCGTCCCATACCAGGACGGAAAGATCGTCAACATGGATGTCACCAGCAGCAAAACGATGAAGTTCGCGCTCATGGCGTTTGACGCCGGTACTGGGCTCAGCGAGCACGCCGCCCCCGGCGATGCGCTGATCTTCGCGCTCGACGGCGAAGGCGTTATCGGCTACGAGGGCGAGAAACATGTCATCCGCGCCGGAGAAAACTTTCGCTTTGCCCGCGGCGGCAAGCACTATGTCCGCGCCGACAAGCGCTTCAAAATGGCGCTTTTCCTCACGCTTGAATAATTCTTTTCCGGATGAAAAGACTCCGACTGATTTTTCAGCCGGAGTCTTTTGCTATATCATTTATTGGGATCAAATCTCATGCCATGTGGCATCGATGATCTGCTGGTGCCCGGAGGAACGGAACACCTTGGAAATGCAGACAATGGCGTAAATGCTCTCGATACCCGTCACAAGCAGCGAAATACCGGTAAATACCATCAGCGCCTTTGCGCCCTTAAAGGGATCAAAGATCATCAGCACGCCGAGCACCGCGCCCGCAATGCCGAGTAGCAGCGCTCCCCACCATCCGGAGAAGCCGAAATGGTGTGCTTCCGTCGAGATCTGGATGGAGAACACGCTCGCAAGGATGATATAAAAACCGAGGATGACCGGCAGAATGACGAGCGCTCCGTTCGGATGGAGGAGCAGCAGCACGCCGGCAAGGACGCTCATGATACCGAGAAACAGATCATACCGGAAGAGCACGCCGATGAGACCGAGATCAAAGTACCGGATGATCTCATAGATCCCGGCGGCAATGCAGACAGCGCCCATCAGATAGCAGATCGCTACCGCGGAAATGCCCGGCCAACAGATCATGACGAGGCCAAGGAGTATCGTAACGGCAGAGAGAACGATCGCCCATGTTTTATAGGTTTTCAGGGATTTCTTTTCCATGACCATTCACCTTTCTAAAAATATGTCTTTATAATATATGCGTACACGGACGCGGCAGTTTTGCCGCATCCGTATACAGGGTATCCGATTTACTTCGCGTCATGCTCAGCGCGGTTTTCTGTCCAGAGCTTATCCGCCGCCGGCTTCCACTCGGCAGCATACCGGTCGCACTTGGCGCAGAGATGATCCACGGTCTCCGGGGACTGCATATCCGTGGAATGCGCGCCGGAGGACTTCACCATCTCGCGCAGCTTCTCCGGGTTTTCGAGCATCGGGCACGGCCGGAGCATATTGTCGTTAAATGGCTGTCCGTCGTGATACGCCATGAAGAGCGGAGACTTCATCGTCTCGAGCAGCGTCTTTTCGCGGATGTTCGAGTCGGAGTAATGGATGAACACGCAGGGATCCACGTCGCCGTTGGCGTTGATGTGGAAGTAGTTGCGTCCGCCCGCGATGCAGCCGCCGACGAACTCAGCGTCGTTCTGGAAGTCCATCGCGAAGAGAGGCTTCGTGGAACGATAGCGGCGGATGCGGCGGTACATCTCGGTGCGCTGCTCCGGCGTCGGGAGAAGTTCGGGCGAAGCGTCGTTGCCGACCGGCATGTAGTGGAAGTACCAGATGAAGTACGCGCCCATCTCGATGAGGCTGTCGTAGTACTCCTCCGAGGTAATGGACTCGAAGTTTGCTCTCGTGTAGCAGGAGGAGATGCCGTAGAGCAGCTTGCGCTCGCGGAGAAGGTTCATCGCGTGCGTGGCCTTGCCGTAAACGCCGTCGCCGCGGCGGGAGTCGGTCGCCTCCTCAAAGCCCTCGAGAGAGATAGCGGGGACAAAGTTCTTCACGCGCAGCATGTCGTCGGCAAATTTCTCGTCGATGAGCGTACCGTTCGTAAAGGCAAGGAAGATGCAGTCATCATGCTTTTCGCAGAGCTTGATGAGATCGGCCTTACGCACGAGCGGTTCGCCGCCGGTGTAGATGTACATGTAAACGCCCATGTCCTTGCCCTGACGGATGATGTCGTCGATCTCGTCGAAGGACAGGTTCAGCTTGTTGCCATACTCCGCCGCCCAGCAGCCGGTGCAGTGGAGATTGCAGGCGCTGGTCGGATCGAGAAGGATCGCCCAGGGGATGTTGCAGTTATGCTCCTTCCGGAGCTTTTCCTGCTTTTCGCAGCCGACCATGTTGGCATTGATGAAGAAATTCACCACGATCGTCGTGAGGACATCATGGTCGACCTCGTTCATCATGTGGCGGACAAAATCATAGTACGGATATGTCGGATCCTCGATCGCGCGGCGGATCGCGGCGCGCTGCGCGGGGAAACGCCCCTTGCAGAACGTGTCCGCCCAGTCCATCAGCTTGGGCAGATTGGTCTCCGGGTCCTTGTACATGAATTTGATCGCCTGTTCGATGCCGTATTTCTTCACGGTCGTCGATACGCTCATAAAAGCACACTCCTTTGTAGGATTATTCTTTATGCTTTCATTATAGCGAAGCGTTTTGGCTTTTCCATGGACAAACCGGCGGCGTTGTAAAAAAAACAGACAGAACGCGAAAACTCCCCCGTTTAGGATGTTTTCTCCGTTTTATCCTAAAACTTTTCTGCAAAAAAGTGTAAAAGAGACTTGCTTTTACAGCGAATCCCCTTTCATCTGCGCCGCGGCGCTGTCAATAAATGCGTTAAAAACTTTTTCGAGCCGATCCACGATCTCATCCACATCGGCCTGCATTTTTTCCCAGGTGAATTTCAAAAAGAAGCCAATGAACGAGTACCGGCAGAACTGCGCAATATACCGGATCGATTGCTCCGAAAGCTGCGTACCGGCAGTCTTTTCCCGGACATATTCCAGAAAGAAATCGTCCGTCTCCGTAAAGATGTAATGCTCAAGACTGCCGCGGGAAACGGAGGAGAGAAGATTTGTGATGAGCTTCGGATGGCTCTGGCAGTATTTGAAAAATACACGGACCTCTTCCTTCCAGCCCATACTCTCACGGACAGATTTCGTCAGCATACTGAAGCGTGTGTTCATCCATACGCCCAGAAGATCGTAAATATCCTGATAGTGGTAATAAAACGTGTTGGAGCTCACGCCGCACCGCCGGACAAGCGCCGAGACGGTGATCTTGTCAAACGGCATTTCCTCCAGCATCTCTTCAAAGGTCGAGAGGATCGCCTTTTGCGTTAACAGCGCCATTAAGTATCCCTTTCCCCGCTTATTTCTCAAACATGTCGGAATTTAAGAGTACGGCGTATAAGTCACGGGCAACGGCGCGCGTCTCCGATTCCGAGAGGTGATCTGCCACGCAGCTGTTGATAACGCCAAACAGCCCGTTGCATATGAGCGCCGCCGTCTGATGGAACGGAAACCGCGGCTTGAGATAGGTGTGGCGGCGAAGGTAGTCGTCCACGCTGATATACATCCGGTTGAAATAGGCGGAAAACAGATAAGGGTTTTCCCGTGACGTGGTGTGCGAAAAGAAGGTATAGTTGTCGTAATAGAGACTCAAAATGGCTTCCAGAAGATTCTGATAGCCGATGAAGCCGTTGTTTTTCGGGTTGTTCTCGGCTTGCAGCGCGTGGTACTTGTCGTAGGCCTCCTGTACATGGTCAGAGAATATCTCCTCCGCCAGGGCATACTTATCCTCGTAATGCGCGTAAAACGTGATCCGGCTGATATCCCCGCGGCGGCAGATCTCTGCAACGGAGATTTTTTCAAACGGCATTTCCTGCAAAATGTCTGTCAGCGTTGCTTTGATATTGCGTTTCGTCTTGGTGATACGTTTATCTTCCAATCGGGTACTTCCACCTTTCCGAAGATTGTTCGCCAGGATTTTCAAACTATTGCGTGGTAGTGTTTACTTAATTTAACATATGTACAAGGATTTGTCAAATTTTTGCCGTATACCACAAAACATTTTATCGTCTTCGATCCCGCTGCTTTCCGCAGAAAACCCGGCGGAGTCATTTCCCCGCCGGGAGAAGGATAGCACGTATACGCCCGATCTGCCGCTTGAATTTCTTCGTTTTCCGAGCCTCGTAATTTGCCGGCTTGATAAAGCTGATCTGCCCGTTTTGCTCCAGAAACAGATAATTCTCCAAGCTCTCATATCCGGCATCCGCTGTCACTTTTTCATACTTGGTTTGCTGTCTCTTCTGCACATGTTTCAGAAACGGAACCAGCGTGCCATAATCCGTTCGGTTTGAGAAGACATCTATCCCAGTTATGTATTCGCTGTTCACGGCGATCTGTACGTTATATCCCGGCTTCAACTGACCGTTGCGCATGTGGTCGTCCTTCATCCGCATGAATGTGGCGTCCGGATCGGTCTTGGAATAGCTGTTCCTTCCGGCGCCCATGATTTGCAGAGATTCTTCATACCGTTCCCACCTCTGCCGCAGTTCATCCAGCGTTTCCCATCCGCGTTGCTCTTCACTTTTCCGGCGGCCTTTCCCGGTGACAAATGAGATGCCCGCTTTGCGTTCCTCCAGGTATTCCCGCAAATCTTCCAGCTTTTGCAGACCGGTGGCTTTTTCCACCTTCTCCCGCACAGCCTGCAACTGCTTTTCCACGCTTCCGCGCCAACAGAAGGTATACCGACCGGCTCGGCTTTCTATCTTTGTTCCGTCGATAAATACTGCTTTGTGGTCGGTTTCGCCTTTCTGTTCCAGCAACCGCACATACTGGTAGAACAGACTTTCCGCGGCTTGGGCACATCGTCCGGTCCGGAACCGCGCAAAAGTCGCATGGTCCGGTGTCGGCTCATCCTCCAGCAGCCACATGAAGTCCACCCGGTACCGGCAGGCTTCCTCCAGCTTCCGGCTGGAATAGATCCCGCACTGGTACCCGTACACCATTACCTTGAACAGCACGCGCGGGTCGACCTTCGATTTCCGCCCTTTGGGCGAATAGGCGCGATACAGTTCCCTGTAATCCAGTTCCTCAAGCTGGACGCTTGTCAGTCGGACGGGTGCGTTCTCCGGTAACAAAATTTCATTGTTCAGTGCAAGAACCAGTTGACCATTTCGCTCATATACGTTACACTGATCTTGCGTTTTAGAATTGTTTTTCACACTTTCAATTTTAACGCAAACATCGCGGATAGGAAACCCTTTCGGGCTCCTATCCGCGGTGTTTTTTCTTTGCTCATTTTGCAACGAGCCCTTTTCTAATCCGTGTTTGCCTATCTTTTTGCCAAACGCCGATGCCCTTGTCAAGGGAAACTATACACTCTCTCAATCAACGAAAAGAAAACTTTACCACCGAGCAGGGAGGGATAATAGTCTTAAATCCATAGCTTATCGGTAATGGTCGTCGTAAGGCTGTCATTATCTCGCCATCCGAGGCAGGTCGTAAGGTCGCCCTGCGGGTCGGCATCTACAAGGAGTACCTTCTTACCGAGTCGTGCAAGCCCAACACCCAAGTTGACCGTTGTGGTCGTTTTGCCTGTGCCGCCTTTCTGATTGCAGATAGCAATG